>Ga0206681_10000836_pt1 | contig 15380 bp, 14 predicted proteins | sample M150012015metaG_FD_161048 | JGI IMG/M metagenome (GOLD analysis project Ga0206681, IMG submission 161048) | Ammonia-oxidizing marine archaeal communities from Monterey Bay, California, United States - M1 500m 12015 | ecosystem: Environmental > Aquatic > Marine > Intertidal zone | place: USA...
CAGCCACCAGGTCGGGAATCCCGGTCATGGTCGCCGAAAGGTCAACGGCTCCGTTCGGCTCCCGGACTGTCGGCACCGAGCCCTGGACCTCGGCGGGAACCTCACCAAGGCCCAGCTGATCGAAGAGGGCGCACATCCTGGCCATGCCGGCGATCAGGTCGGCCCGGTCATCACCCCACGGGATCCAGCCGGTTCCGAAGCGGGCCAAGCGCCTCGCTGTTCGACGGTTGGCTGTCCCGCTCACCCAGACCGGGATGCCGGCCGCCTCTACCGGTCCGGGCATGGAATAGACCCCTTCGAACCCGAGCTCCGGGCTCTCGTAGGACGCTCGGGTTTCGCCCCACAGCACCTCGCAGACTTCAAGGGCATGGTCCAGGAGGCGACCGCGATCGGCGAACTCCAGGCCAGCCGCCGTGTACTCGACCTCCTGCCAGCCCACCCCGACCCCTAAGTCAAGACGGCCACCAGATAGGACATCTAGCGTGGCCACTGACTTGGCCAGCACCACCGGTCGTCGGAGTGCGGCCAGCAGGATCCCGGTCTGAAGACGAACCCGGTCGGTCTGGCCGGCCAGCCAGGCCAGGGTTGTTAGCGGCTCCAACCAGTGTCCGTCGGGGCCGGTGGGTTGTCGGCCACCGGCAAGGCCGCCCTTCGCAGGCTCCGCATAGGCGGACAGGTCATCGCCAAACACCACGTGGTCGGACACGGCAATGCGGTCCACGCCGGCCCGGTCGGCGGCCACCGCATGGTCCAACAGGCGCTGCCAGCCGTCAGGCGCCTCAGCGGCGAAGTTCACCACCTGGATTGAAAGGTGGGGTTGGGGGATCACCGCCGGAATCTCCGCAGGGCGCCCCGACGCCGTCGTCGGAGGACCTCACTGCGTTCCTCTGGAGTGATGGTGGCCCAGGTGTCGTCGAGACGGTTGGCCAGGTCAGCGAAGGCAACCAGCTCCACTGTGGGTACCGGCTGGAAGTCGGCCTGGTTCCATCGATAGGTGATGCAGCCTTGCGTAGAGCCGGTGGTATCTAACCAATTGGCGATTCCAGGATCACGGTGGGCAATGACGGTCCGGAACACACCATCAGTACCCACCACCGCCTGGTGGCCATTGAGACTGGATTGCCGGTTCCACCAGTCCAGCGATTGGTACCAGACGTCGCCTAACTGGATCCCCCAGTAGGCACACTCCGGAATTTCCACCTCCAAAAGAAGCGTCTGATCTTCGGCAATGCGGTACCAAGCCTGGCCGTATCCCTGGTCGAGGCTGCCGCCCATCAGGCTTGCGGCGCCCTGGGTGCTTTGGACATGGGCGAACGAGTTGACCTCGTCTCGGGCTAGGTGTTGGCCGCCGAAGTCGGCCCAGAAGGCGGTCATATCAACCACCCGGTCGGCAGTAGGGGCGAGATGCGAGGTCAGGCCGGTAGGCCCAAGACGACTTGGTGCCGGACCTGGTTCCAGGCACTCCAGATGGAGGTCAGCCGGCTCCTCGCCCTCCCAGTCGTAGAAGAACTGGCGGACGAGCACACTGCAGCGACGGGGTGGCAAGGCATGCCATACGGCGGAGGACGTGCCATTGGGGCAGGGACCAGCACCAAAGAGGAGTTCGAAGGTGCCGTCGTCATCGGTTTTGAGATCGTTGCCGTTGATAGTCAGAAACTGCTCGATCTGTCCGTCCGAGAAGTCAGTAGTCATCACGGAGATGCCCAGGTAGCGAACCGTTCCAACGTTTCCCGATAACCGGTAGGTACGTGAGAGATCGACATGGGCAATCTGATACAGGCCATCGGGGTTGTCCTGGCCGTTCTTGAACGGATGAATCCACGACAGTTCGGGATGTTCAGGGTCACCACCCTCGAGACCACGGGAGACTTCGCTGGCTAGACGTCGGAGCAGAGCGCGGATCCCCTCGGCCCGGTCGATGTCATCCCCCGGTCGACCGGGGTCCAGTACAAGGTCTGCACCGTCCTTCAGGCGATCACAAAAGGCATTCCAGGCTGAACGAAGATCAACATCGTCCATCAGCCTTCTCCGTGCCAGGTCGCAAAACTCCAGATGTTGCCCTCGGGGTCGGCCGCCGAGAATCCCCGCGCTCCGTACTCCTCGTCGCGTAGACCACGAACGATCCTGGCACCAGCGCCTATCGCCCGATCATGCAAACCGTCCGGGTCGTCTGTCACTGCGAACACGTTGGTTGGGCCTACAGGCAGGCCCAGGCTGTCGTGGTCGTCGTTGCCGGTTACCGCATCCCCGAGCATCACGCCGCCCCCTCCCGGCCACCTGATTTCGGCATGGATAATGCCGTTGCCTTCTGGCACAACGAAATGTTCGATGAAACCAAATGCCCTGACCAGGAAGTCGATGAGGGCTTTCGTGTCGTGGCAGCGAATAATTGGGAAGAGGCCCGGGTGTGACACAGCCGAATCCTACCGATGCGGTATGGGGCGGGGCCGATCAGTGACCGAGGTGGCCGCTACCGTTCCGCCATGGCCCGTCCCCGATGGCTCGACCGCTGGCGCCGGTCCCAGGAACCGGAGCGGAGCCACACGGTTTTCGTGTTCTCCGGGGGCTCGGTTCGTGGGGCAGCTCAGGCCGGAATGTTACGGGTCCTTCTCCACCGGGGAATCTTCCCCGACGAAGTGGTAGGGGTGTCGGCTGGAGCCCTCAACGGGGCGTTCCTGGCCCACGATCCGACCGTCGCCCAGGTCGATCTTCTAGAGAGCGTCTGGCGGGATGTGGCCGACAAGGCGCCCATCCGGGGGAGCGTTATTCGCAACGTCGCCTCCATCATTCGGGGGCGGCCCAGTTTTGATCCGGGAGAGCGGCTCAGGGCTGTCATCGCCGAGCACGTCCCCATGGAAGACCTGGCCGACATTGCTGTGCCCTGTCACGTAGGCACAACCGACGCCTCGACAGGTCAGGTGGCCTGGTGGACCAGCGGACCGGTGGTTGATCTGTTATGCGCGACGACCGCGGTGCCAGGAGTACTGCCGGCCGTCGAGCTGAGCGACGGCCAACGGCATATCGACGGTGGCGTGGTTTCCAATATCCCACTTCGCAAGGCGGTGTCCTTGGCTCCGACCCGCCTAGTGGTACTAGATGTTGCCGCGAAGTTCACGCCGGCTGAGAAGCAGACGGCGCTGTCACTGATGATGGTCGGGATCCGGGCCGCGGCGGCCGAGCTGACCCGTCAGCAGTGGCTTGACGTCCCAACCGACCTAGCGGTACTCCACCTGGAGCTGCCCACCGTGGACGACGCCCCGGACTTTGAGTTCGACCTCGTTCCGGATCTCATCGAAGCGGGCGCCGAGGCCGCCGAACGAGTCCTCGACCGGCTAGACGCTGCCGTCTGAGGTCACCTGTCGCGTCGTCTCTGCCGTGTTTTGGATGGCCCGACGGTGTCCGTGACCATCGGAAGTCCGACATCGGGAACCGGAAGGTCGCCGTCCAGTACCCGACGGATGTATGCCAAGTGCTCAGGGGTACTGCCGCAGCAAGCCCCGATGACGGAAATCCCGGCCTCCCGAAGGCGGTGGGCGTGGGAGGCCAGCGCTTCCGGAGTGGCGTCGTACTCCAGCACGGCGCCCCTCCAAACCGGAACACCGGCGTTGGCTTTGGAGACCACCGGGATGTCGCCGACGGCGGCCCGGATAGCGACCACCGCGGCCTCGGTGTCGGTCAGGTTCGCACCACAGTTGGCGCCGATGCCGGCCACCCCGAGCTCAGCGAGGAAGACCCCAGCCTCCTGGCCGGTAACGCCCATCATGGTGCAGCCGGCAGTGTCGTAGCTGAGGGTGACCACGATGGGGAGGTCCGAGACCTGGCGGGCGCCGCGCACCCCTGCCTCCACCTCCGGTAGAGCGCTCATGGTCTCCAACCAGAGAATGTCGGCCCCTCCGGCATCCAACCCGGCGGCCTGCTCGGCAAAGGCGTCCGCTGCGTCGTCGGCACCCAGGTCACCCAGTGGTTGGAGCAGCTCGCCGGTTGGGCCCATGGAGCCAGCTACCAGGACCAGTCGGTCGACCTCGTCGGCCGCTCCACGGGCGTTGGCCGCCGCCGCTGCATTCAGTTCGTGGACCCGATCCTGCAGGCCGTGGAGCTTCAGTCGGTGTCGATTTCCGCCAAACGAGTTGGAGAGAATGATGTCGGATCCGGCCTCGACATAGGAGCGGTGGATACCCCGGATGCGGTCCGGATGATCCACGTTCCAGACCTCGGGCGGGTCCCCGGCGGCCAGGCCAGCCGCGAAGAGCTGGGTTCCCATGGCACCATCGGCAACCAGTACGCCTTGGGCCTCGAGGAGTTCCACCCAGCGGCTCATGCACCGAACCTACCTCCGGGGCGGTTCGGGGACCCGCCGATTCGACGGCCTGGCTACAACCCTTGCCGTGGGACCACCGTGGCGCGACAATTGGGCCAGCTGACCGGCTGGGCGTGCATGTTCGACGGAAACTCGGGCGACGCCGTAGGGAGTTGGTCAGCTCGGGACACCCCCGGGATGCACCCGCCTCGAGTTGGAGGCGGGTGTTCCACGTGGGACAGCCCTGAGGCCCGAGGGTCCGTCACGGCGTACGCTTCGGCCGTGCTGCACGGTTTCCCCACCCTGATAGTCGCTCGGTGAGCGTCGCCGTGGTGCCCGGTCGGCTGCAGGCCGAGTTAGAGGCCCGAGGGTCGCGCCTCCGTCCCCCCGAGGTGGTGATGCGACCCGAGATGCTTGGGGCGGCCCGCCTCACCCGGTACAGCTTCAGTCGAACCATGCTGCGACGGGCCGTCGCCGGAGGTTGGACGGCCTGCCGTACCGGCCAGGACCTAGATGCCGAAGGTCGGGGCGAGTCCGTGTACACGGTTGAAGCCGATGGCCACCGGTTCAGCTTCGTGGCCTTCACTACGACCATCGACGAGTCGGCCCACACCGACCGGGTCATCGCCGAACGGTGGGAAGTGGCCGGGGTCCTGGTGGAGGGCGAGGTCACAGAGGAACTGATGGCCACGCTGAGGGTGGAGGTGCCAGAGCAGGAACGAGGGCGCCTGGACCCCCGGGTCCTGTGCCTGACTCGAGGAAACCGCAGCGTCCGGTTCTTCGGCTATCTGGTTGACGCCCTGGCCACCGGCCAGCAGCCCGACCCAGACCTGGTAGGCGATGCCGGTTACATCCTCCGGAGTACTGCCTTCTACGCCAACGGCAAGTTCGGCATGCGGTCCTTCGCCGGTTACCCAACCGACCACCCCCTCCGGCCTCCCTACCGGGCCCAGTTCGTAGCCGCCTGGCTGTTCCGGGAACTCGGTTACGACATGGTCGAGCACTGTGCCCGAGTGAAGGGTGGGGAGACGTCGGTGCCCTTCGACGAGGAGTGGCGGCGGTTCTTCGGCCTCGGCAACGCCACCGGACTGGGCCTCGTGCCGTACGCCTTCAAGCACCCCCGGGTATTGGACGCCTGGGTGGGAGTCCGGGAGGTCGCCCTGGCCGACCAGCGAGAACTGTCTGGCGATCCCACCTCCATGGAACGGCTGAGGGCCTGGATCAAGCGGGCCCGACGGCACTTTGCCACCGGGGGCGACGACGACTGCCACCCCTTCCTCAACGCCCAGTCCCTCGTTCCCGTCCTAGACCGGATCGCCTCGGCGTGGGAGGAAGCCTCGACCAGCGACCTCCCGTTCGACGCCCTCTACCGCTGGGCGGAGGACGACGGCCCGGAGACGGCCGAAATGGTCGTGTCGCTTCTCCTAGAACTCCACGAAACCGACGACGCCCTGGTTGACGAGATGTTCGTCGTCGAAGAACGTGCTGCCGCTGATCCGGCGATGACGGTCGGCGAGGCCCGTCGGCTGCTCGATGAGAGGTTCGGCTGGCTGGCCGACCTGGACCTCGACGGGGCCGAGGCCGACACATTCTGGTGGGTGGTCAGCGACAACACGGAGGAACCCCGGCGGGCTCTCCGATCGCTCCTGGATCCGGAGCACCGCGACGTGGCTATCGATACGGCCCTGAGGCTCTGGCGCCTGCGAGCCGACTTGGTTTCGGAGGACGGCAACACCCCGATTCACCGTTTTCTCACTGACCGACCTAGGCATCGCCTGGCCGTCGAACGCCTCCACGCCAGTGACCGCCGCTACGGCGAGCCAAGGGACAACGCGTGCGCTGCCGGCTACCTCCCGCTGCAGATCCAGCGGTTCCAGCTGGCCATGTACGGCATGGACAACTACAAGCCGAAGTCCACCGACTGGCTGCGGGTCACCCTCTTCCAGGGAGCGCCGCGGCTGGACGACCTGGGCCCTGACGTCACCGACGACTGGGTCCTCCCACCGCGACCGGGGAGCCCCGCATGATCATCGATGGCCTGCAGATCAACGACTGGTCCCGGGAGGTGATTGCCGAGGTCCGGTCAGGCGGGGTAGATGTCGTACACGCCACGGTAGGCGTCTGGGAAGACCTCGCCGGAACCATGGCCCGGATCGGAGCCTTCCGACACCTGTGCCGCCACAACGCCGACGTCATTCGGATCGTCCGGTCGGTGGACGAGATTCACGCCGCGGTGGCCGACGACGTGCTGGCAGTGGTCCTGGGGTTTCAGAACTCATCGATGCTGGGCGACGACCCAGAGATGGCCGGGATCTTTGCCGACGTCGGGGTACGGGTCATCCAGCTGACCTACAACATTGCCAACCATCTGGGTTCTAGTTGCTGGGAGCCGCATGACGGCGGCCTGACCCGGGCCGGGCACCGGATGGTCGCCGCCCTAAACGACACCGGTGTCCTGATCGATATCTCGCATGTGGGCAACGTCACCGGTCGAGATGCCGTGGACGCCTCGGCCCAGCCCATCGCTATTACCCACGGCAACCCGACCTCGTTTTGCGATTCGCCGCGGAACAAACCCGACGAGCTGGTCGCCGCGGTGGCCGAACGAGGCGGGGTCATTGGCTGCACCCTCTACCCGCTGTTTATGGGTGGAGCGGACGTCACCCGTGCCGAGTACTGCTCGATGGTGGCCCAGCTGGCCGACCAGGTCGGCGTGGAGCACGTAGCCATTGGTTCGGATGCCGTTCTGGGTTGGAGCCCGGATGCCCTGGGTTGGATGCGCAACGGCCGTTGGGACCGGGCGACGGCCCCAACCGAAGCGCCGAAGTTTCCGCCGTGGCCAACATGGTTCGACGGCCCGAAGGACTTCGGCAGCCTGTCAGATGGGCTCGACGAGGCGGGCTTCACCCCGGATGAACGAGACCTGGTGCTAGGCGGCAACTGGTTGCGCCTGTTCGGCCAGGTCTTCTCAGCCTGAGAGCAGTCGTAGCGGTGGGTTCAGTGCTGGTCGCGCCCCGTGAGGTCCACGATCTGGTGTTCCGCTGCGCCCGGGTGGCCGGCTGCGATGCCGGTGGCGCCGACCGCACGGCCCGGAATGTGACAGCGGCCGAGGTCCGGTTCGGGGAAGCGCTGCCGGCGGCCGTTGACGCGCTGGCCTCCGGGGCGTTCACCTCCACGTGGGCCATGGCGGCCGATGCCCTTGTTTCGGCCGAAGTCGAGGCCCGTGACTACGGGTCAGCCACAGCCACCTTCGACCCGCCAGTGCCACTAGCCGCCCTAGCGGCGACCGTCGCCGAGGCGTCGGCCCGCGGTGTTGTCGTGTCGGGCATTCCTAGTGACGCCACCGGGGGGTTGGAGATCGCCACCCTGGACCTAGCACCAGGACAAGTGGAACCGGCAGCCGGGTCGGGAACGGACGCCCACCGCGATGGCCTGCCAGTAGACCGGGGAGCGTTTGAGGCCCTGGTCGAGGCGGCAGCGGCGTTCCTAGTTGCCGAAGAGGCCCTCGACGCTCTTGAGGGCTGACGGCCCGCCTCAGTCGCCAGCCAGCTCCGTGACGAGAGTCCAGACGGAATCCTCCACGTCTACCGGGTCGGCAGGAAGCCGACCGGCTCCGGGAAGGCGTGCGCCCTCCTGAACGGTGATGCTCTCGGCCAGGGCGGCCAACCGATCGTGGAACGTTCGGCCGCTGTACGAGTCGGGGTCGATGACCACGTAGAACTGGCCAAGGTCGTGGGGTTCACCCTCAGGGGACTTGAGCGGAGGTACGTCAACGCTGAGGCGACAACCGGTTAGGGCGCCGGCTAGCACCTCGACCAGCAGACCGATCCCGTAGCCCTTGTATCCACCGGCCGACACCAGCGAGCCGGTCAGAGCGGCCTGAGGGTCGGTGGTCGGGTGGCCGTCGGCGTCGACGGCCCAACCGAACGGAATCTCCTCGCCAGCTGCGGCGGCCATGGTGATTCGGCCCAAGGCCACGGCACTGGTGGAGAAGTCGAACTGGAAGGCAATCCCACCTGCGCCGTCGGGGACAGCCACGGCGATCGGGTTGGTGCCCAGTACAGGGATCGAGCCGCCGGGCGGCGACACCCGTGGCGTGGCGTTGGTGGTGCCGATGGCCAGTAGTCCCTCAGCGGCGAACTGCTCGGTAAAGAAACCGAGCGACGTACAAGTATGGGTGTGTTCCACCGAGACGCCACAGATGCCGTTGGCCCGAGCGGCCTCCACGGCAGTCGGAAAGCCAGCGGCGAAAGCACTCTGGGCGAAGCCGAGCCGACCGTCGATGCGCACCGCCCCTGGCCGGACCACGGTCACCACCGGTTCGACGACGCCGTCGATGCGCCCGGTCCGTAACTGCTGACAGTAACTCTCAAGGTAGTAAAGCCCACAGATCCGGTTCCCGGTGGACTCGGCGACCCGCACAGCACAGGCCACGTGGTCGGCCACCTCGGTGCGGGCCCCGTGGCGGACCAGGGCACGGCGGGTGGCCTGTTCAATCTCGTCAAGCGAAACGTGAGGCATCCGGGGACCCTACGGGATTCGGCCCGTGCGGGGTCCGGTCCTACAATCGGGCCGATGCACGACCCAACCGCACACCTCCCCGACGGGCTGGCCGACGAGCTGGTCGCCTGCCGGGAACCGGCAGGCCAGGCGGCAACCCTGCCCGCCTCCTGCTACGTGGACCCCGTCGTGCACCGGATCGAGGTCGACACGGTCTTCCGCCGGGGTTGGGTGGGAGTTGGCCGTTGGGACCGCTGGCCCGGGGCAGGGGACTACAGCGCCATGGATCTAGCCGGGGTTCCAGTGGTGGTGGTGCGCGACGACGAAGGCCGGCTCCGAGCCTTCGCCAACTCGTGCAGCCACCGATCAGCCGAGATCATGGCCGGAGAGGGCACCTGCTCGCGGATGCGCTGCCCGTTCCACGCCTGGACCTATGCCCTGGACGGGCGCCTAGTGGCGGCACCCAGCATGCACCGCACCGAGAACTTCGAACGCGCCGACCATGGGCTCCACGAGTTCACGGTGGCCGAGCGCCACGGGTTCGCCTTCGTCAGCTTGGAGGAAGCACCCACGCCCATCGACGACTGGCTGGGCGACTTCAGCGAGGTTCACGCCCCGTGGCCATTGGCCGACCTAGTGACGACCAGGCGCCGGGAGTTCACAGTGTCATGCAACTGGAAGGGCTTCGCTGAGGTCTTCAACGAGTACTACCACCTGCCCTACGTGCACTCGGGCAGCATCGACGACACTTACAACGAGCCCGACAATCCTGAGGACGTGGTCGGGGCCTGGTCAACACACTTCGGGACAACCGTGGGGACTGGCGGCCTGCTGGATGCCGACCAGCACCGGGCCCTGCCGGTCATCGACGGCCTAAGCGGGCGTGCGGCTCTCGGGGTGCGCTACTCGTGGCTGTTCCCGAACCTGGTGATCGCCACCGGAGCTGAAGGCATGTGGATGTACGAGGTCTACCCGGATGGACCGGACCGCTGCCGATGTGCCCAGGTGGTGTGCTTCCCACCGGCCACCGTCGACCGGAAAGATTTCGCCGAGGCGGCCGAGGCCTACTACGAGCGGTTCGACGTGGCCATCGATGAGGACATCCCGATGCTCGAACGGCAGCACCGGGGGATGCGGTCGCCGTTCGCCCGCCAGGGCCGGTTCTCGTACCTGGAGCCGAACGTAGCCCGCTTCGCCGACTGGTACGCCGGCCGGCTGCTGTCGACCGGTTAACCAAGCCGGTCAGCCGTAGCAGCCAACCGCGTCGGAGCCCAAAAAGATGTACTCCAGCAGGTCGGCCGTTCCGGTTCCATAACGCTGGGCGACCGCCGCGTTGGCCAGAGTGGCCTTCACATACCGGTCATGGAGTTCAGAGCAGTCCCCCAGGACGACGAGGGCATCGATGTGGTCCTTGAGGGCCCACTCGTACTTGTTCATCCAGAAGGCGGGCGGCATGGTCGTCGTGGTGACCGGCGAGAGGGTGGTGGTCGGTATCCGGACTTCATCGTCGGAACCGGAGAGGAACTGGCTGGCCACAGCGGCTACCAGGACGAGCACGAAGGCCCAGGCCAGGAGTCGGCCGATCGGCGAGGGAATGCTGCCCTGGCTAGGGATGGCCATAGAAAGAGGCTATGGCAGGACTAGTGGATCAACCGTCCTCGCGTAGGCGCATCTCGCTGAGGCAGGACCGGGCCTCCTCGTCACCGCGAAGGTCGACGTCGGATCCCTGTAGTAGTCCCCTCAGGTTCAGGGCGCCGGTTTCATCCTGGGTGGGATCATCGACTTCCCATCCTCTAGCCCTCAGGCAGTCCACGACAGCGAGAATCTGACCGTTTGTTTCCCGGATCTGGTCCGGGGTGCGCTCGGCACGTGACTGCTGAAACTCGGCACGGAGGTCGGCTATCCCGGTTTGGGCGTTACAGCGCTGAAGTGCTTCCACATACCCGGGGTCGTCAGCCACCGCAGCGTCGGTCAGGTCCTCGCCGGCGAAGCCTCGGAACTCATAGCCCGACGCCTCGAGACAGGCGTTGAACTCGCCGGTAGTGGAACGCATGGTTTCTCGAGGGCTCGTCTCCTCGTCGGCCAGAGGGACGGTCTCCTTGGCCGGGTCGGTGTCACCCGCCGGTCCAGGCTCTCCGCCACAGGCCACGACGGCAACCAGAAGGAGCGCCGCCATGGTTGGGCGGTATCGGCAAGGGGCCATCGGGCTTCCCAGGCATTGGGTGGCGGGAGAGCTCAAGTTGTCCTCCGGAGGCGGGTGGACGGTAATCCGGAGATGATGATCCGGCGAGATGACCTCCGTCGGGTCAGCCGTTCGACCGCCGGTTTCGATTGGAGCGGCGATTCCCGCCTGCCGCCCCTGGTCGTCCCGTGCCGGTTCCACGAGCGTTCTTTTGACGGTTCCCACCTGGTTGCCCGTTGCGTGGCTTGCCTCCATCCGAACGACGGGCCGAGCCAGCGGGCCGACCATTACCGGCGGAGGGGCCACCGCGTTGTCCGTTGTGGGAGCGGTTACGGCGGCGGCTTGCCGACTGGCGCGGTCGGCTGTTGCCGGTCCGGTTTGTCTGGGTGTTGCCGGTCCGACGACTGCGGTTTTCCTCCGGGGCAGATGGTCGAGGAGCCGGTGCAGACACCCGGGGAGGCGACAGCTCCCGAACCGTGTCCAGGTTGGGGGCTCGGACCGGCTCGTCGATCCCTACATCACGCTGGAGGCGCCGGACCCCTTTCTTCTGGTCGGGTTGGACTAGTGAGATGACCACGCCATCGCGTCCGGCACGGGCGGTACGGCCTGACCGGTGGACGTAGGCCTTGTGGTCTTCCGGCGGGTCGTAGTGCAGTACCGAGGCCACACCGTCCACGTGGATACCGCGGGCGGCTACATCGGTGGCTACCAGGGCGTGCACTTTTCCGTTTGTGAAGTCGGCCAGGGCCCGGGTCCGCTGGTTTTGGCTGCGGCCCCCGTGAATGGCGGCGGCACGGATCTCGGTCCGGGCCAGCTGTTTGGCCAGCCGGTCGGCTCCGTGGCGGGTCCGACAGAAGATAATGGCCGGCCATGCGGCCCCGACTGCTTCGGCGGTGAGGCTGACCCGCTCGCTACGGTCCACGGTCCAGAAGAGGTGAGTGGCCGCCGTGATGTCCGGCGTCTCTTCCCCGACCTCGTGTCGGATCGGGTCGACTTGGTAGTCGCGGGTCAACTTGGCCACGTCGTTGTCCAGCGTGGCGGAGAAGAGCATCGTCTGACGCACAGTGGCCGTCTGGTCGAGGATCCGGCGCACGGCGGGCATGAAGCCCATGTCGGCCAGGCGGTCGGCCTCGTCTATGACGACCCGGTCGACGTCGTCCAGGCGCAGTTGTCCCTGTTCGAGCAAGTCCTCCAGGCGGCCCGGGCAGGCCACCAGAACGTCAACGCCCTCGCGGAGCGCTTTTAACTGCGGGCCATAGCCGACACCGCCGTAGACGACGGCGATCCGTACCCGGCCGGCGAAGGTCCGTAGCTCAGAGCAGATCTGTTCGGCCAGCTCACGGGTGGGGGCTAGGACCAGGCCGCGGGGGCGGCGGGGTTCGGCACGGTCCACAGAGGCCACCAGGGGAATGCCGAAAGCCAGGGTCTTGCCGGAGCCCGTGGGAGCCCGGCCGCAGATATCGCGGCCGGCTAGGGCGTCGGCGATGGTGGCCGCCTGGATTGCGAACGGGTCAGTGATCCCGTGGGCCGCTAGGGAGCGGCTGATCGGTTCGGGTACGCCCAACTGGGCGAAGGTGGGGGGCATCGGATCTCCAGGCCCGCGCGTCGGGCGGGCGGTATCAAGGTTCGCGTCGCCCCGGCGGATGCGCCGGGGTCGGTGCTCGGGTGGTCCACGTGGCCGGAAGAACCAGTACCCGGTAGCGAACCCTTCGACGAGAACCCGTCGAAGCAACCCCAAGGGTACCGGCCAGATGATGCGATCCTCGGGATCGTGACCGACGACACTCGAAGACCGGTATAGACCCTGGACGAGGGCAAGAGCGTAGTGTTCGTCGACTGTCCGCTTCGTCGGCGATGTCAGCTTTGCTGGGTTCGTCTCGGAGGGAGGAAGGACCGGCCATGCCCCCCGTGCTCAGCCGTCAGCAGGGCTCCCTCGTCGTCCTCTTCTGCGGCCTCATGTTCTCGTTTGGACCCCTTGCCTTTCGAGCGCTCCGCGACGCTGACGCCTGGCAGTTCCTGTTCCACCGCAGTTGGGCGACTGCCGTCGTTTCGGCGGCCATCATCGTGGCGGCCGGCCGAAACCCGCTCCGCTCGGTAGTCGAGGCCGGGCTACGCCAGGTGGCGGCCGGGCTAGTGGTGGCCGGGCTGTTCACCCTGTTCATCGTGGCGCTGAGCCGGGCCTCGGCGGCCTTCGTGCTCCTCATGCAGTCCACCAGCCCGTTCTACGCCGCCCTATTCGGGCGCATCTTTCTGAAGGAACCGGTTGGCAGGGACACCCTGATGGCCATGGTGGTGGCCGCGGCTGGCGTGGTTGTGATGGTCGGGGGCAACGTGGGCTCCGGCGACGCCCTGGGAACCCTTCTGTCGGCGATCCTGCCCATCGCCCTCGGGGGGTACGCCGTCCTTATCAGGAGTTCGCCGATCCAAGACCCGGGGGTGCCGATGCTGGTAGGTGGGACGGCGGCGGCGGTTGCGGCAGCCGCCGTCTCGTCGTTCGGACCAGGGGTTGTCGTACCAGCCCACGATGTGCTCATGGGGGTCATCGGGGGTGGCTTGCTGATCGGCGTCTTCGCTCCAGTCTGGAATTACGCCCATCGGTACGTACCACCAGCCGACGTGAGTCTGCTGCTGATCTCCGAGATCGTGATGGCTCCAGTGTGGCTGTGGATCTGGAGAGACGAGACGCCCTCGACGGAGACGCTGATCGGCGGGGCGATCAGCCTGGCTGCTGTGCTGTGGTTGACCTTCCGGATGGCCCGGGACGGAAAACCTGCGCTGTCAGCGAGAGGGCGCGGCCTGCACGTCGGCTCCGTGCCCGGCTACCGGCGCTACCGGCCGAGCTCCGGACCGGACGTCTGATCTGGCCCCGGACGCGAACGAACCCGCCCCGGAGGGCGGGCTCATCGCAGGGGTTGGGCCGAGGCCTCAGGTTGCCCCGAGGCTCGCCCCACCCGTGTCAGACCTTACGGACGTTCAGGGCTTCTGGGCCCTTCCGGCCGGGGCCGACCTCGAACTCCACGGCCTGGCCCTCGTCGAGGCTTCGGTAGCCCTCGCCCTCGATGTTGGAGTAGTGGACGAAGACGTCCTCTTCACCTTCTACGGAGAGAAACCCGTAGCCCTTTTCACTGTTGAAAAACTTCACTGTGCCGTTCGGCATTATCGATATCGCTTTCGTTTGAACTGAATTTGAATTGAACCGGGCCGTGGTCGACCCGGTGGTTCCAGCCTACGGCGGTCCGCGAAATTGCGGTCAGGGAGATGGGTAGAGAAAATTGTGAGCTTTCCGAGGGCTAGGCAGATCTACTCCCGCTTCGGTGCCCGACGAAGCAGTCCAACCCAAAGTTTGTAGTGCTGAACGTGATTGTGCTTTCCCTAAGGGGTCAGCGCCAGGGAGAGACTGCCTTCTCGGAAAGGGGGAAGATCCCCTCACTTTCCGCATCCTCGACGGTCCTTTGACGCTCGCTATCACTCAACGGTTCGTATCGGGTGGCTGCTGAGATGGCTCGTCTGGCCGTGTCCGGGTCGCTGGGGGTGCAGAAGGCGTGCACTCCGGGCGTCGATAGGGCGAACCGGACGCCGTGTTCTATATCGACGTCTGTCCTGTGGGGTTCATACCAGCTCAGTGCATCCGGGGCCCGGTCACCCCAGGGGCGCCAAGCGACGGCCTTGATGGCCATCACGCCGACATCCCGTGTGGCACATTCTGCGAGTAGTGCCTCCACGTCGGCTCGGTAGGTGGGGTCGGACCAGACCGTCGGGTAAACGGGGAACATGACGGTATCCAGGTCGTAGCGACGGAGCGCTTCTAGGTGGGCGCTCGGGGCTCCAAGGTCGTGTCCGGTGACGCCTACGTACCGGGTTAGCCCCCGGTCACGCGCATCCAGGATGACCTGGAAGGCCTCGTCGCGTTGGTCCAGGACCTCCCGCGATGTAACCCCATGGGCCTGGTAGAGGTCTAGATGATCCACCTGGAGGCGCTCAAGGCTGCGGTCGAGGCGACGCAGGGCCCAGTCCCGCTCGGTCTCGGCCGTCTTACAGGCCAGGAAAAGGCGGTGGCGGACCGCTGGTAGGTGTGGGCCCACGGCCCGCTCTGCCATCCCGTAGCCGGGAGCAATGTCCAGGTGGTTTACGCCGGCCTCCAGGGCCTCGCGGAACAGCCCCTCGGCCTCGTCCGGTGTGTCCGTGATGAAGGCCGCGCCGCCCAGGATTGCAACGCTCGAATCGTGGCTGGTTCGGCCGAGGCGTCGAGTCTGCACGACCGGCAACGTACCAAGAGCGCTTGGAATAATCGGGGGTCCCGTCGGCTGGCAATCGTCACCTAGCGTTGACCCGATGGTGATGAGGCTCCGACAGGTGGCGTTAGTGGCCGGTGATTTGGACCAGGTCGAGGTCGATCTCGTG
>Ga0206681_10000837_pt1 | contig 15354 bp, 13 predicted proteins | sample M150012015metaG_FD_161048 | JGI IMG/M metagenome (GOLD analysis project Ga0206681, IMG submission 161048) | Ammonia-oxidizing marine archaeal communities from Monterey Bay, California, United States - M1 500m 12015 | ecosystem: Environmental > Aquatic > Marine > Intertidal zone | place: USA...
GAAGAGTCCTTACTAGGTATATTTTGTGCCGCGTTGATGAGGCTGTCCAGGAAGATGCTGGTGAATTCGTGCAGACTCTTGACGTTAGCTTTGGCGTATATGTTAGCAGTTTGTCTGTATACAGTTGATTCTGTGACATTTCTGGTGCTAGCAATTTCTTTAAATGAATGTCCCTTTATAAGCATCCAAGCTATATTCTGTTCGGCCTTAGTTAGACTCCATAGTGACAACTTTTGATTGACAACATGGTCTATTTCAAGTTGCAGTAAATCAAGCCTATCCTCAGCAATATTTAATTTTTCTGATGTCGACTTTATCTCAGCAAGTTGTTGATATAACATAAAAAATAATATCAATATGAATAAAGACTCAAGATAAAAATCCAAGCCTGTTTCATCGTTTGAGAATTCTATAACTACATCAATCGTGAAGAACGCAATTACAAAGCCATAGGCCAGTGTTTGTTTATATTTAGCTATACTTTTAAACATAAATTTATATGTTAATTTGATGCGTACATAATAACATACATAGTGATACATAAATACATGATTAAATATTATAAAACCTAATTAATATAAATACCGCAGCACTAAATTAAACAGTCAGTCCTATTACAGTCAACATGTTTGGATATGTATATGTATAGTTAAGAATGTTTATGTAAAATTAGCTCTTTTGTATTAATAGAACTTAATTATTAGTTTATCGGAGCAAACAAAGTGACTGTAAAAAAAGACCAAGTAGTGGAAATGCACTACACACTAACTGATGACTCTGGAGAGATCATCGATTCTTCTAGTGGAAACGAACCCATGCCATTCATTCAAGGTCACGGCAACATCATCCCCGGGCTTGAGAGCGCCTTGGATGGTATGAAGGTGGGTGATTCTTGTGACGTATCAGTGAAGCCTGAGGATGCATATGGAGTGCATCACCCTGAAGCAATACAGGATATCCCTATGGAGTCAATGAAGTCTGTGGATAATCTTGAGGTTGGAATGGAACTACAGTCAAGAGACGAGCAGGGCAATGTTTTCATTGTTAGGGTTACCGAGATAAAAGAAGAAACCGTGACTGTAGATGCGAACCACCCTCTAGCAGGACAAACTCTACACTTTAATGTCAGCATTGAGAGTGTAAGGGATGCTACCAAGGACGAACTGGAACACGGTCATGTCCATTCAGAGTCGTGCTCACATTAATGACATAGGGCCGATATAATGGCAATACTTTGCCCACTATGTCGGTCAACTAATTGCAAGCACTTTTTTTCTAACAAGGATTCGGATTATCTAAACTGTGCAGAGTGTGACTTGGTATTTGTTCCTGAGCAGTTTCATTTAGATCTACCATCAGAGAGGGCGCGCTATGATAGTCACCGGAATGACCCTAATGATAAAAGGTATCGCAAATTCTTAAGTAAAATTTTTGAACCACTGGTATGTCAAATAAGTAAACCTAGTAGGGGGCTTGATTTTGGCTGCGGTCCCGGACCCACACTCTCAGTTATGTTTGAGGAGGCAGGTCATGAGGTAGACCTTTTCGATAAATTTTATAACCCAAACAAAGAAATATTTAACAACAAGTACGATTTCATAACAGCAACAGAAGTCCTCGAACATCTGCATAGTCCTGGAATAGAGCTAAAGAGGTTATTCGGTATGCTTCATGAGGGCGGACGCTTAGGGGTAATGACAAGGATTCTTAGTGAAGAGATTGATTTTCAATCTTGGTTCTATAAGGATGACCCTACACATATATGCTTTTATAGCAATAAAACAATGAATTACCTTGCAAATAAGTACTCCTGCAGTGTCAAATTTTACAGCAATGATGTGGCCATTTTTTCCAAGTGAATAGTCAGAAATAAGGAACCCATTGTTTATAATTATTAAATGATTGTGAGATTTTATCGCTCTTACATAAAATAATTAATTAAAATATATTGGATTCCTAAATAATAATACATATGACACGTTCTTTTATATTTGCTTCATTTGCCCTTATATCTATCTTCGTTCGCGCCGAGATAGAGGTTAGCGGGAATACAATGGTCAGGTCAATTACGGATGTCATTAATATCAATACTGATGAGCTTATCAGGGCTCTTGACAAGGATGCAAACATTATATTGATAGATGTGCGTACTGAGTCAGAGGTACTAGAGCTAGGTGCTATAAATCGTGGACAGAACGTTAATGTTCCTAGGGGAAGGTTAGAATTCGAAGTAAATGATTTGAGCAATATTGAGGAAGATACACCGATTATAGTCTACTCTAATGAAAACAAGAGGTCCACCCTTGCTGCAGCCTTGTTAGACAAGATGGGCTACACCAATGTCGAAAATTATGCTGACGGGTATACCAAATGGCAAGAACTTGGACATCCGGTTTGGCTCAGTGATATGGCCACAGATAGCGTACTTTACCGTACCCCTGTGCAGATCTACAAAGAATTAGTCACCCCTGCAACTATGGTAGATGGCATTAAAACACCCAGGTCAGTAGAAAGGGTTCCGGTAGAGGGCCTCTACAGCGCGATAGGGGCAACACAACCTGCAACCTATGAAAACTCAAACCACAACAACAATCTATCATTTATTGTTACCTCTGATGGGGTATTAGTGTTCAATGCGGGTGGAAGTTATTTGCTTGCTAGGGCTATACATGAGGAGATAAAGAAGGTAACCGATCAGAAAGTTAAGTATGTTGTGCTTGAGAATGCACAGGGGCATGCTATGCTCGGTTCTAGTTATTGGAAAGAACAGGGAGCGACAATTGTGTCTCATGTCGAGGCATACCGAGACATAAAACAGAAGGCAGAAAATAAGTTGGAGTCTGCGAAAAGAAGAATGAAAGACAAAATGATTGGAACTAGTGTTGATTCGGTTCTTCCTGACCAGACATTTGAGAGTGAAATGATATTGACCATGGGCGAGACTACAATCGAGTTGATGCATCTAGGTCCTTCACACTCACCTGACGATATTCAGTTATGGTTGCCAGACCATAAGGTTCTTATTAGCGGAGATACAGCGTTCAACGAGCGCATGTTGCCTGTCTTTGAGGAAACTGATACGGGTGCATGGATTGAGACATGGGATAAGCTAGAGGAGTTAGATCCAGAGTTGATAATTCCAGGGCATGGTGGGCCAACAGACCTGGCAACAGTTACACGCTTTACTAAGGACTACTTGGTGTTTATGCGTGAAGAGGTTGAAAAGGTGATTGATGATGATGGTGGTCTACTTGATGCATACAATATTGACCAGAGCGCCTACCGGGACTGGGGAACTTATAGAGACCTTCGTGCCAGAAATGCTGAACGAATCTTCAGTAGGATGGAGTTCGAATAGTTACTCATTGACTACTCCTTTGTAGTGTTTGTTTTTTTTGTTGATTTTGATACAACTCAATTACATCTATTTAAGAAGACACTATATTTTTTTACTAGAGTAAGCATTTTTTTATACATTGTGTACTAGATAGAAGAAATAATTAGTACCCAAATAACTTATAAATTAAGGTAACTGTATGTCAAAAATATTAAAAATTCTACTTATACTTGTCTTCTATTCAATATCGGGCATTCACGCAGAACCTATAGAGCCCGGGAAGATAGTTGGAGGAAAACTTTCAACCCTGCCTGACTGGTTCAAGGAGAGCTTCTTAGATATAGAGGAGGACCTTGAAGAGGCCACAGACAGTGGTAAACATCTGTTGCTATATATGCACCTTACAAACTGCCCATATTGCTATAAGATGATAGAGGAGGGCTTCAAAAACTCTATCAATACTGAAATCATTCGGTCAGACTTTGATGTAGTTGCAATCAACATTAGAGGCAACAATGAGGTGATACTTAATGAAGACCTAGTAGTGACCGAAGACCTGGTTAGGGACCACTACAAGGTAAACTTCACGCCAACTATTGTTTTTCTGGATGAAGGCAACAGGCTAGTGCACAAGGTGAACGGATACAGGACACCAAAAAGGTTTAGATATATACTTGACTTTGTAAGAACTAAATCTTACCAAGACATGAACCTAGCTTCATTCATCGACCAACAAAAAAGGCAAATACACTACACACCACGAGGGCATGAAAGTTTCCAACCGATAACTGATCTTAAGTCTAACTCTGATGAGCCTTTATTGGTAATATTTGAGGACCAGTATTGCGAAATGTGCGACCAACTTTATGACGGACATCTGAAAAATCCTGAGGTAATCGAGCTATTAAAAAACTTCAAAGTTGTTAGGCTTGACACAGGTTCAAATGAGAACATTATTGATGTCGATGGTGTATCAAGTACAGCAGACGAGTACGCTAAAAAGCTTGAATTAACTTACAGGCCAGGTATTGTGATGTTTGACCAAGGGAGAGAGGTATTACGCATTGACACAATGCTGTATAGTTATCATTTCGCAGGCCACCTTAGATATGTTGGAGAGAGGCATTATGAAGAGTACCCTGAGAGTGTCTATGAATACCTGAGGGTCTACAGGCAAGAGATACTTGATTCTGGCGAAAACATAGATATATCTAAGTGATACGGTGTTTAGTCACATGCTTACCCTGTAAGGGCTGTGAGATTGTAGATCATTAATGTAGCTCTCTATGTATTCAGACTCCTGCTCACAATAACCCTTTATGGCGTTCTTTAGTGTAGTTCCAATTATTAGGTGTGCTGACTCTGTTATGGTCGGTATAAAACCTCTGGCGAGCTTGTGTTCACCCTGAGCGCCCGGCTCAAAAACCTTCAACTTGTTCTCTATACAGTGCTCTACCCCCATATAGTAGCAGGCCTCAAAGTGTAGATTGTCTACATGCTCAGTGCATCCCCAGTGTCGCCCATAAAGCTTAGTGTCACTAGAGAACATCAATGACCCTGCGATACAATTGTCTTCGAATTCAGCCAATATGAGTACAATTTGATCTGGAATTTTAGATGCAATCTCCTTAAAAAAATCAAGGTTCATTGTTGGTGTGCCACTCTTTTGAAGGAATGTGTGATGGTAAAAGTTGTTAAAATGTTCCCAGTCCTCGTGACTAGCACTGTGACCATCGAGCTTCCTTAGAGTCACTCCAGAGTCGGCAATACTTTTTCTTTCCCTTTTAATGTTTTTTCTTTTTTTAGACTTTAGGGCCTGCAAAAAATCATCGAAACTTGAGTAGTTCTGGTTATGCCAGTGGAATTGGCAGTCGTGTCGTAGGTATAGGTTCTGGGATTCTAGCCACTTGGTCTCACTGTTGCTTGCAAATAGGCAATGAAAGCTGCTAGCACCTATACTTTTACATGTATCTTTGATAGCCCCAAGTAGGGCAGGGTAGACGGCATCAGTTTGACTATCTAAGGACAACAACCTTGCCCCATTTGCTGGTGTATAGGGTATAGCCGATACCATCTTAGGGTAGTACTGCATCCCACACCTGTTGTATGCGTCGTGCCAGGCATGGTCAAACACAAACTCACCATAATTGTTGTACTTTTCGTACAATATTACTGCCCCAATTAGTCGACCAGAGTCGGTCAATGCGATATGCCTTGGGACCCAGCCGAATCTTTTGCCTACACATCCATTCCTTTCTAATGCAGACAAAAATTCATGCCTACAGAAGGGGTCATTGTCAGGTATTAGGTCATTCCATTCATTAGCACTAACTTCATCTATATTGCTTAGTACTTGGGCTTTCATTTAACTGTCAATCAAGGTTAGATAGCTTTGGTAACGTTTGTTGTCAATGTTTCCAGTCTCAAGTGCCTTTTTGATTGCGCAATCTGGTTCATTAATGTGGGCACAGTTTCTGTATTTACATAGCCCTATGTATGGCTTGAATTCTTTGAATCCTTGAAGAATTTCTTGGCTATGGAGGTCCTCTAATTGAAATTCACGAATACCAGGAGAGTCAATGAGGTCACCCCCAGAGGGGATATGGTAAAGTGTTGTGTTTGTGGTTGTGTGCTTACCAAGCTTGCTCTTTGTGGATATCTCTTTCACGCGCAAATTAAGTTCAGGTATGAGTACATTTATGAGTGATGACTTGCCAACCCCAGATTGACCTAAAAATATATGAGTTTTATCATCAAGCATAGACCTAAGTAGCTCTAAATTAACCCTCTCTTTGACACTCAAGTAGACAACAGGATAGCCTATCTCTTTGTATACCGAAAAGTCTTTCTCGAGCTGCCTATGGCTTGTCTTCAGTTCGACCTTATTTACGACTATATTTATTGGCAAGCCGGCGTTTTCTGCTATCACAAGATATCTATCAATGAGTTCAAACTGGTAGTGTGGTTCAATAGCTACCACTAACCAGAGCTGGTCTATATTCGAGGCTATAAGTTTGTTTGATCTCTTTAATTGATTGTCTCGATCAATTAGTGCGGTAACTACACCATCATTTTTATTGATGGGTTGGAAAATTACTTGGTCCCCTGCAACTGAGAGGGGAATGTTTTGTCTTCCAGTGCACTGGTACAAATCCCCTGACTCTGACTCGACGAGCAGTCTTTGTCCATAACGAGTTATAACAAGACCAGTGCGCTCAGCAGCAGTATCAGTTTCTAGGTTTTCTGTACCCTTGGATGCCCTCTGAGTGCGAGAAATTCTTTCGGCTTGAATTTTTTCAATACGCCACTTTTGACGACGAGTTAAACTCAATCTTTGAATTTATAGTAGGTTGAATTTAGGAAATCTATTACTGCTTCTTCCTCTTCAGGGAACCATCCAGTACTAAGATTACTAGAACAGAAACTGACCTGTCTTTTTAGGTCGAAATGGTTTTCAATTCTACTCTCAAACCTGGTATATATTTCACTGTCATGGCAACGTATGCATGCCTCGTCATGAAGCTCCTTGCCTTCCTCATTAGCAATAACAGTGCCTGAAATTGTTAGCATTGCAAGTATCAGTATTTTTTTCATCTAGTCCCCTTTGGATATATAGTATACCGTCTATAGTCTTAATTGTAACGAATTGCTGAATTTAGTAGGCACTTAGTTAAAAGCCTACAAGAAAATTATTGGTCAGTAATTTTATTAAGTTGCCCAATTCTTATTGAGGCCGATGGATGGGAGTCATGGAATGAGGAGTACAAAGGGTCAGGGGTAAGTGTTGCTGCATTGTCCCTATAGAGTTTTACTAGTGATGAAACCAAGTCAACGGGGCTCGTATGTTTTGCAGCAAATGCGTCAGCCTCAAACTCATGCTTACGCGAAAGATAGTTACTAATGGGTGAAACAAAGAAAATAAAAACAGGCAAGGTCAGGGCGAACAATAAAAGAGCCGTATGGTTAGAGGGTACGCTGACCCCTAACCCATTAAAGAACCATGCCTGATCTATAAGGTAACCTAGGAGTGCAAGACCTACAAGCGATGTTGTGAATGATGAAAACATTCTCTTGCGAATATGTTTGTGATGAAAGTGTCCCAACTCATGAGCAAGTATCGCCTCCACCTCATTGTCATTCATGCCCTTTAGTAGGGTATCAAAAAACACGATACGCTTGTTCTTGCCTATACCAGTGAAGTATGCATTACCGTGAGATGACCTTTTTGAGCCGTCCATAACAAAAACACCGTCACTCTTAAAACCGGTACGTTGAAGTAGATTGTCAATTTTATTTTTTAGAGTTGTATTCTCTAGGGCCTTAAATTTATTAAAAATTGGGGCAATATATGTAGGATATAGCCACAACATTACCAGCGAGAATAGTGTCATGAAGGCCCATACATATATCCACCAGTTATTACCCATGACTGACATGAGATACAAAATTATATATATAAGAGGTAGGCCTATAGCTATAGTTATTAACAGCACCTTTGTAAAATCTGTAAGAAAGGTTTTGTTATCTGTCTTGTTGAATCCAAACTTCGCCTCAAGCACAAAGGTTCTATAGATGCTAAATGGTAAATCAATAACGCTACCTATTATCGTGAGACTAATAAGTACCCCAGTACCGATATACAGATTGTCATCAATTTGACTCCTCCAAAGACGATCCAACCAGTCAATACCTCCGCCCAAAGTCCATAGCAACAGTATCATTGAAGAGAATGTTATTTCATAATTGCTTACGCGCAACTTTGCTTGAGTATATTTGGCAGCTTTTTGGTGCTCCTCTAGGCTAATATTATCGCTAAACTCATCAGGGACGTGATCAAATGACCGGCCTACTGCTGACTTTTGCCTTGAGTTCAGATACAGTAATGTGGCAAGGTAACTGAAGATTGCCAGCAGGAAAATTAATGTAAACAGGTTGAAATTCATTTAACTCATTTTATTGTTGCGTAGTTAGATATTTTACAGCGAATTTGTCTTAAGGCTATATTGTTAACGAAAGTATAAATCTTTGAACAAAAGTTACAGACCAAACTAAGAGTAATTAAACAAAAAAAGGTATAATCTCGCTTTAATTTAAGATATTTTAAGTCTGTGGCGTTAATTGTTCAAAAATTTGGTGGTACCTCTGTAGCTTCAATTGAGAGAATAAAAGAGGTAGCTAAGAAAGTAAAGTCCTTTAAGGATGCCGGTAATCAGTTAGTGGTGAGTGTTTCTGCTATGAGCGGAGAAACTAACCGTATGACTGAATTGGCACACCAAATACAAGACAAGCCATCACTACGAGAGATGGATGTATTGCTCACTACAGGTGAGCAGGTTACAATTTCATTGCTTAGTATGGCTCTACAGCAGTTAGGTTGCGATGCTATATCATATACAGGCTCACAGGTCCGTATCACTACAGACAGTGAGCACGGTAAAGCTCGTATCAAGTCTATAGATTCCAGCCTGATAGTTGAGAGTTTGGATAAGGGTAAGGTTGTCGTTATCGCAGGGTTTCAGGGTGTAGACGATAATGGGCATATCACTACACTTGGACGTGGAGGTTCAGACACAACCGCCGTAGCTCTGGCTGCAGCCCTTGGTGCTGACGAGTGTCAAATATATACCGACGTTGATGGTGTATTTACTACAGACCCTAGGATAGAACCTAAGGCACGAAGGATGCACTCTATCAGCTATGAGGAGATGCTTGAGATGGCATCTTTAGGGTCAAAGGTTTTGCAAATTCGTTCGGTCGAGTTTGCTTCAAAGTACAATGTCTCATTGAGAGTGTTATCGTCAATGATTGATAACCCTGTTGGGACGCTAATCACTAGTGAGGAAAAGATTATGGAAGAGGCAGTAATTTCAGGTATTGCACATAACGTTGATGAGGCCAAGGTGAGTTTAATAGGTGTACCAGATATTCCCGGGGTTGCCTACAAAATACTTAAACCGATAAGCGATAACAATATAGAAGTAGACATGATTTTGCAGTCTGTCTCATCTAGAGAGGGTCTCACAAACTTCGCCTTCACTGTTCATCGTAATGACTTCGAGAAATCAAAACTGATCCTTGAAAAGGTTCGAAAAAAATTGGGCGCACTGTCTGTACAAGCGGACGACAAAATAGTCAAGGTTTCGTTGGTAGGTATTGGTATGAGATCTCATGCAGGGATTGCTACCAAGATGTTTGGGATTCTTCATAAGGAGAATGTTAATATCCAAATGATATCAACCTCAGAAATTAAAATATCTGTTGCTATCGACGAAAAATATTTAGAACTAGCTGTGCGATCATTGCACGCTGCTTTTAATCTGGACAAGGAATAATTTATGCAAACAATGGACGATAGGGATGGGTTTATTTGGATGGACGGTGAATGGGTTGATTGGCGAGAAGCCAAGGTACATGTACTTACACATACTCTGCATTATGGGATGGGAGCCTTTGAAGGTGTCAGGGCTTATGAAGCCGTACAGGGCACTGCGATATTTAAGCTAGAAGAGCATACAGACCGTTTTTATAATTCAGCGAACATTCTTGGTATGACTATCCCTTTTGATAAGGAGGAATTAAATCAAGCACAAAGGGAAGTCCTCAAGAGAAATAACCTAAAATCAGCTTACATAAGACCGATGTGTTTTTATGGGTCAGAGGGTATGGGTTTGCGTGCCGACAATTTAAGAGTTCGAGTGATAGTGGCTGCTTGGGAGTGGGGAGCATATCTGGGGGAGGATAACATGAATAACGGCATCAAAATAATGACCTCTTCATATGTTAGGCAACACTCAAACTCTACTATGGCAAAAGTCAAAGCCAATGGTAACTATATTAACTCTATGATGGCTCTACAAGAGGCACTCGATGAGGGCTATGACGAAGCATTAATGTTAGACACTGATGGTTACGTATCTGAGGGTAGCGGAGAGAACATCTTCATTATTAAAGATAACACTATATACACACCTTTATTGACCTCTGCTCTTGAAGGAATTACCCGTGACACGTTATTCTCGTTAGCGAAAGATTTGGGTTACGAGGTAATTGAAAAGAGAATAAATAGGGACGAAGTTTATACCGCCGATGAGGCTTTCTTTACTGGAACTGCTGCCGAGGTGACACCTATAAGAGGCCTAGATGAAATAACAATTGGTAGCGGTACTCGTGGCCCTATCACGGAAAGACTCCAGTCACTGTACTTTGATTGTGTCCATGGTCGCAATGAGAACTATCTGGAATGGATCAGCAAGGGTATGTGTTGATGAATTCATCAGTCGACAGTTTTCAGCAAAAGCATGTAAGCTTTAATATAGTAACTAAGGCTGATATGCCATTTCATTGCCCTCCAAAAGATGCCAATAAATGGAACATGCACCCAAAAGTATTCTTAAGTTTTGATAGTGAACATAGGGCAGTTTGTCCATATTGTGGGGCAAACTACGAGCTAGAAAAATAATTACCTGGGGCTCATTATTTCAAAACCATTATTGATGAATAAGTAATACATAGTTTCATTAATGGCTATTAGGTATTAATGTTTTTATATAAAATATTTAACTATGAATATCCCAAAAACAAATATTGTTTTGATTGGACCTATGGGTTCAGGCAAAACATCGGTGGGCCGTAGGTTAGCGTATGTACTGAAGCGTGACTTTTTTGACTCTGACTTTGAAATTGTTTCAAAAACCGGTGTCAGTATTGACCATATATTTGATATAGAGGGTGAGAAGGGTTTCCGTAAAAGGGAGACCTCTATGCTGAAAGAGCTATACGAACTATCGAACATTGTTATCGCTACTGGTGGCGGAATTGTGGTTAAAAAAGAGAACAGGGAGCTACTAAAGGATAACGGCTTTATAGTCTATCTATCGTCAACAATTGAGCAGCTAGTTAAGCACACATCGTACTCAAAAACAAGGCCACTATTAGAGCAATCCAGTAACCGTGAAAAAACCATTAGGGAGCTAGTTGAGAGTCGAGAAGACTTCTACCTAGAGGCCGCAGATGTGGTTATAGAAACCACTGGAAAAAAGTTATATGCTATTATAGGTGAGATTAAGAAGGTGATGCCGAAGTGAGTTATGTCTTTGCAATTTTTGAAAGATCCTTTCGATTGCCTGTTTTATATATAAACGGAAATAAAATGAACTTAAAGCAATTCTGTACAGCGTCTGTATTTATGCTACTAACGTTTTCTACTGTAACGGATGCAGCACTTGGCCCCATACCAATTTATTTAAATCCTGTTAATGTTAACGCAAACCAGTTTAACGTGATATCCCAAACGTTTGGCCAGGTTGGCTTTGTTCAGCGCCTGAAAGATGTCCACCCATTCTTCGCAGAACAAGAATTGACCAGTAAAATTAAGCAAATTGAAAGGCAATCAGTTTCACCTTCTGAGGAATGGGTGCTCGGTATAAATTCTCAATACAAAAATGAATCAGGCAGCATAAGCACAACATACGACGACCTAGACACGCATACCCTTAATATTAGCGCCTCTAAAAGCTTTGCAGATAATGGTGCCACAGTTTCATTGAAGCAAGCATGGACTGAGAAGAGTAGAGATATTGAATCTAGCAATAAAAAATTCTCCCTAGACTACACAATACCTCTATGGAAGAACAAGGATGGCATTAATATCAGTACTGACTATGATGTGGCCAGCATAGATATACAAATAGATAAACTAGACAAGCAAGAAAGGGCGGAACAGTTCTTGCTCGAGAAATTAAAGAGGTTTATCGATTTGACCTATGCCCAGGAAGAAAAAAACATTAACGAGCAGCACCTTGTTTTGGCGGCACAGGAATTTGAACTAACTAAAAAGAGGTATGACGCCTCTATTGCCAATAGGGCAGATGTTTTGGCTCAAGAGGATGCATTTCTAAGGACAAAGCAACAACTACTTCAGTCAGAACAAAATTTAATTCTTCTACAGTACGAGATAGCAGTGTTACTAGACACAGAGGACACAGACCTGAAAACTAGCTTTGATTTATATGATGAGCAACCTATCCTTACAGGCGACCTGAAAGAGTACATATCTGACAACTCTAGGGCAGGAAAGATTTCCAACTTGAATGTAGCAATACTTCAAAGAAAGCAAACAAGTCTACACAACAAGCTAAAACCAGACCTTGACTTCAGTGTGGGTCTCTCTAATGAAAGTGCTGGCACTACTTATCTAAATGTAGCGCAAGGATTCAATCCGGCATTCACAATCGGTGTCGATCTCACGTACCCTTTAGGAAATATGAAAGGTATATCTGGAGTTGCCAAGAACCAGGTATCCATAGATCGTCTAGAACTACAAAAGCAAGAGCAACTACTAACAATCTATTCTCAGGCTATGGTTCTAAAAGAGAAGATAGCCCTCCTTGCAGAGATGATGGAGTCAAACAGAGCACAGATAGCTATATCGAAAGAAAGAACTGCCCAGGAAAAATATCTATATAACAATGGCCAGGGTCAGACAAGTCTTGTCATTAGTTCACAAAGCAACGAACAGAGTGCGATACTAGGTCTTGCAAAGACAGCAAGTAATTATCAAAAAACAGTGCTAGATTATTGGGCCACTATTGACAAATTGTTGCCATGAGTCTGCACTATGAAATAAGTATAAAATCTCCCCACAAACACCTATTTTCAGTCAAATTAACTCTAAAAGAGCCTAACCCCTTAGGCCAAGCATTCAAACTACCAAACTGGATACCTGGTAGCTACCTAATACGTGACTTTTCAAAGCACATAGTTAGTATACATGCAGAATCTGGCGGCAAAGATGTGCCACTAAGAAAGACCGACAAAAATAACTGGATAGCCCACCCTTGCACTCACAGTATCAGTATTGAGTACGATGTGTATGCCTTCGATCTATCTGTCAGGAGCGCGTACCTAACTAACGAGAGAGCCTTCTTTAACGGTACAAGTGTTTTCTTGCTGCCATTAGGTTTTGAGGACGAAGAGTGCGAGTTGATTATTAATCTTCCATCTAATAAAGAAGTTCTAGGGCAATGGCAATGTGCCACCACCATGAAACCACAAAAAAAGAGCCATAGCACCGAAATCTACGAAGCGGACAATTACAATGAACTGATCGATCACCCTGTGGAAATATCCAACTTTACGCTCTTTGAATTTGAGGCCAACAAGATTCAGCACCGGATGGCTTTAACTGGAACCCATAGCACGGACATCGGTAGGCTTAGTTCTGACCTTACCAGCATATGTCAACACCATATGGATTTTTTTGGAGGAGCGACCCCTTTCGATAATTACTTGTTTTTGACTTTAGTTAGGAGTCATGGCTATGGAGGACTCGAACACAAAAAATCTACCAGTTTGATATGTTCTAGGTCAGATCTTCCAGTCAAAGGTATGACCTCTATTGGCGCCGATTACACCAAATTCTTAGCCCTATGCTCTCACGAATATTTCCACGCCTGGTGGATTAAAGCAATTAAACCTGCCAACTTTATAAATCTTGACTATGACCGAGAAAACTACACAGAACAGCTATGGATATTTGAGGGCTTCACCTCTTATTATGATGAATTGTCATTATTAAGAACCAATATACTGACACCAGACCAGTACCTTAGCCTTTTCTCTAAGAACGTTACCAAGGTCCAGAAAAGTTCAGGAAGAATGAAGCAGTCCATAGCCGAATCCAGCTTCGACGCTTGGACTAAATTCTATCAGCAGGATGAGAATGCACCAAACTCAATCGTTAGCTATTACTCCAAGGGTGCGCTACTCGCATTCGTGCTGGATATAGATATAAGAAGAAATACTGATGGAGATGTATCCCTAGACGACATCATTAGATATATTTGGGAAAACTATAAGTTTGATGGGCTAGAGGACGACACCGTCAAGTTAGTTATTGAGGAACTTACTATGCTTGATTATTCCGATTTCTTTAATTCGTACGTTTACGGTGTTAAGGAGTTACCATTGTCAGATTCATTCCACTATGTAGGGGTGGAATGCACCTTTAAACATAGCGGTCTATCAAGTTTTGGTATAAGCACCAAAGAATCTAACGGCTCCTCAATAGTCACCCATGTATTTGATAGCACCAGCTCCCAGTTGGGAGGACTGTATGTCGGAGACATTATTGTTACTATCGATAAGCTTAAGGTTGATTTCAAAGATTTGGAAGACTGTGTTGGCTCTAAGTCTGTAGGTGATACAATTGCCGTTGGCTTTTTGAGGGACGATACACTTGGTGAGATGATAATCAAAATTATTGAAACAGACAAAACCTTTTGTGAACTCTCGATTCAAGATAAACTAGACCCAGAAACAAAAAACAGACAAAGAAGATGGTTCTATAGATAAGGCCACCCACATTCCCATGAATAAAAATACTAATCCCAAAACAAAGATTCCAAAACTATTAGTTAAGCCTGTAGGTAGGGCTATAAGTGACTTCGGAATGATAAGAGAGGGGGACAAAATATTGCTAGCCGTATCTGGCGGCAAAGATTCATTGAGCTTGTTTCATATACTAAGGCACTTTAAAAGGTGTGCCCCAATTAATTTTGATCTCGGTGTTGTTACCGTTGATCCGCAGGTTGAGGGCTTTGAGCCCAAGGCTCTGGAAACTTTCTTTAATAAGTTCGATACCCCTTACTACTTTGAAGAGTTTCCTATCATGGAGCAGGCAAAGATAAGCATGAAGGGTGACTCTTACTGTTCTTTCTGTTCTCGTATCAAGAGAGGACTAATGTATCAAGCAGCAAGAAGAGAAGGGTACAACGTATTGGCCCTTGGGCAGCACCTTGACGACCTCTCCGAGAGCTTGATAATGTCTATCTGTCATAACGGCAAGGTTCAAACAATGAAGGCTCACTACATCAATGACGACAAGGACCTGAGAGTGATTAGGCCACTAGTTTATGTGCGCGAGAGGCAGCTGGCAGATTTTGCTAGTAATATGGATCTGCCTGTAATTGCTGACTCCTGCCCGGCATGCTTCTCGATGCCAACAGAGAGGCAATACT
>Ga0206681_10000844_pt1 | contig 15264 bp, 15 predicted proteins | sample M150012015metaG_FD_161048 | JGI IMG/M metagenome (GOLD analysis project Ga0206681, IMG submission 161048) | Ammonia-oxidizing marine archaeal communities from Monterey Bay, California, United States - M1 500m 12015 | ecosystem: Environmental > Aquatic > Marine > Intertidal zone | place: USA...
AGACCACGGAAGAAGCAACAGAAGAGGTAGCAGAGGCAGTAGCTGAAGAGACTACGGAAGAAGCAACAGAAGAGGTAGCAGAGGCAGTAGCTGAAGAGACCACGGAAGAAGCAACAGAAGAGGTAGCAGAGGCAGTAGCTGAAGAGACCACGGAAGAAGCAACAGAAGAGGTAGCAGAGGCAGTAGCTGAAGAGACCACGGAAGAAGCAACAGAAGAGGTAGCAGAGGCAGTAGCTGAAGAGACTACGGAAGAAGCAACAGAAGAGGTAGCAGAGGCAGTAGCTGAAGAGACCACGGAAGAAGCAACAGAAGAGGTAGCTGAGGCAGTAGCTGAAGAAACCACGGAAGAAGCAGAAAAAATAGAGGAAGACACGAATCTATCCGAAGAAACAAAATCAGAGGAAGAGTAAGTGACTGTTGATATTATATTTGAAGGGAGGTCGAAAGGCTTCCCTTTTTTTGTTCAATTTTAGAATATGTTAACATATAGGTGAAGAAATTTATCAACTTTTAAGGTCTCGGAAAAAGACAAAATATATCTTTGCACTATGAGTAAGAAAGAGAGATCTCCTGCAATATTGCTTTTAGAGGATGGCTCAGTATTTCATGGTTATTCTGCTGGTGCTCTAGGCACTACAACCGGTGAGATTGCATTTAATACCGGAATGACTGGATATCAGGAAATATTCACAGACCCGTCTTACTATCAGCAAATTATCGTCATGACTACATCACATATTGGCAACTATGGGGTGCAAGAGCATGAGATTGAATCGGATTCAGTCAAGATTGCAGGAATGGTTTGTAAGAAATTTTCAGAAGTTGCTTCCAGATACGGAGATACCGGAACCCTTCAGAAATATTTTGAAAGAGACAAGCTTGTTGGGATTTGTGAAATAGATACGCGAAAGCTGGTCAGGCACATAAGAAGCAAAGGCGCTATGAATGCGATTATCTCATCTGAAGAATCAGATGTGGAACGGCTAATGCAACAATTGAATAAAGTTCCATCAATGGCGGGTTTGGAGCTGGCTTCCAAGGTATCTTGTTCAGAAAGCTATGAAGAAGGCACTCAAAATGATCATCGTGTAGCTTTACTGGATGTTGGGGTTAAGAAGAACATCATCAGGTCATTGGTTGAAAGGGATTGTCATGTTAAAGTATTTCCGTGGAATTCGTCAGCGTCAGAGCTCATAGCATGGGATCCTCATGGCATTATGTTATCGAATGGTCCTGGAGACCCGTCTGTAATGCCTGAGGTTGTCAACATGATTAAGGAATTAATAGGGTTTAAAGTTCCATTGTTCGGAATTTGTCTTGGCCATCAGCTACTTGCTATGAGCCAGGGAATCTCAACAACAAAGATGCACAATGGACATAGAGGGATCAATCATCCCGTGAAAAACCTGGTTACGGGGAAATGTGAAGTAACCTCGCAGAACCATGGATTTGTAGTTGATATTGAAGAGGCACAGGCACATTCAAATATTGAAGTGACGCATGTTCATCTGAATGATGGCACCTTGGCGGGTATCAGATTGAAAAACAACCCGGCATTTTCGGTGCAGTATCATCCGGAAGCATCACCGGGGCCTAATGATTCCAAATACCTCTTCGACCAGTTTATCGAGAATATTATTAAAGAAAAACAAGTACAAACGGTACAATAAACTATTTATCATGGGGCAAATAGCCGAAATTGAGGCCAGACAAATTCTGGATTCCAGAGGAAATCCGACAATAGAAGTAGATGTTTACACGGATCAAGGTGGATTCGGAAGAGCAGCTGTCCCATCGGGCGCATCAACCGGGGTACATGAAGCAGTGGAGCTAAGAGACAACGATAAGGGCGTTTATCTGGGGAAAGGTGTCATGAGGGCTGTTGATAATGTTAATTCCATAATCAATGATGAGCTGAAAGGACTTTATGTATTCGACCAGAATATGATCGATAGGCTAATGATCGGTATGGACAATACAAAGAATAAGTCCAATTTGGGAGCCAATGCTATATTAGGTGTTTCTCTTGCCGTTGCTAAAGCAGCAGCAGCGGAATTAAATCAACCATTGTATAGATATATTGGGGGCGTCAATGCCTTAACGCTACCTGTTCCCATGATGAACATTTTAAATGGGGGATCACATGCAGACAATAAAATAGACATTCAGGAATTCATGATCATGCCTTTCGGGGCAGAGAGCTTCAGTGAAGCACTAAGAATGGGAACCGAGGTTTTTCACCACCTTAAAATGGTGCTGAAAGACAAGGGAATGAGCACCAATGTAGGTGATGAAGGAGGTTTTGCACCAAACCTAGGGTCAAATGAACAAGCCATTGAAGTTGTTATTCAGGCAATTGAAAAAGCCGGATATAAACCTGGAGATGATATTCATATTGCTCTTGACGCCGCAGCTTCTGAATTTTATTCAGATGGAAAATACAGGTTTGAATCAACGGGAGACGAAATGACTTCTTCGGAAATGGTTTCTTTTTGGAAGGATTGGCAGAAAAAGTATCCGATAGTTTCTATAGAAGATGGCTTGGATGAGGACGATTGGGATGGTTGGAGAGAATTGACAAGTGCAATTGGAACCGAATGTCAACTTGTTGGTGATGATCTGTTCGTAACCAATACTGAACGGCTTGCAGAGGGAATCAAAACAGGTGCTGCAAATTCGATCTTGATCAAGGTAAATCAAATAGGTACGCTTACCGAAACCATCGATGCGGTGAACATGGCCACGAAGTTCACTTACAATTCCGTGATGAGTCATCGTTCAGGAGAAACGGAAGATCACACAATAGCCGATCTTGCGGTGGCCTTGAACTGTGGACAGATCAAAACTGGATCGGCGTCAAGATCAGACAGGGTTGCCAAATACAACCAATTGCTCAGAATTGAGGCCCAGCTAGGATCTATGGCATATTATCCGGGCAAAAATTTTCTGTACCTTTAATACAGTAGTACAGCAACCGGGAACATTCCATAGTAATCGTACTCCTGCTTAAGTAGTAAAACAATGCTGACAAAAAGAAGGATAAAACACATTTCTCCTGCCAATAAGGTGAATATGGGTGGTTTTCTTGTCCGCCAGCCCCTGCCGACCCGAGAACTCAGAGACCTTGACCCTTTTTTACTGTTACACCATGCTGTAGTAAGCTATAAAGACGCTACCCGAGCTGATCAAAGTGGAGTAGGCCCCCATCCCCATAGAGGCTTTTCACCAGTTAGTTTTGTCTTTAAGGGAGGAGTTCACCATCGTGACTCCCTTGGGAATAACAGTGTTGTTTACGAAGGCGGAGTTCAATGGATCAATTCGGGAAAGGGCATTATACATAGTGAAAGACCGCCTGAAGAGCTGATCGGATCGGAACAGGAACAAGAGTTTATACAGTTATGGGTAAATACGCCAGCAGCTTTTAAAATGAATGAACCAACTTATCAAGGGGTTAGCAAAAATGAAATTCCTATTGTGACTTCATCCGACAAAAGGATCGAATTTGCAATTGTTGCGGGGGAGCAATTTGGCACTACTGGACCGGTAACAAGCAACACCGAAGTAAATGCCATGATGTTAACAATGCAGAAGGAAGGAGTGTCTCAAATTGAAATACAGAAAGGTCATGTAGCTTTCTTGTACCTGTTGAGCGGGAATATTTCCGTCAACGATGAAACGATTGAAGAAAAAAATATGATCGTTTTTGAAAATGAAGGCGATGTCTTTGAGTTGAAGGCATTCCAAAATTCAACGGGACTATTCGTGTCGGGAGCACCAATTGATGAACCGATTGAAACTTATGGCCCCTTTGTAATGAATTCCCAAACGGAAATTATGAAGGCAATACAAGATGCTCAAAATGGTAAAATGGGTGTTCTTGTTGAAGACTTTTAATCAAATATGGCTGTTAGTGCCTTGTTTCTAGCTTCAATACTGAATTTTTTCTCGGCATGTTTACGTGCATTCAGACCATGGGTTATGCGCAACTCAGTATCTGCGTAATATCTGCAAAGCGAATCATAAATACGATCAATTACGGTTGCATCATTGAAATCACCAACGGATAATAATGTGCCGGTTTCTCCATCAATGACCATTTCCGGTATCGATGATATGTTGGAAGCGATCACAGGCACACCACAGGCGGCAGCTTCCATAACTGAGTTGTACCACGGGTCGGCATACGTTACTCCTACCAATACATCCGAATCCGAAATAGCATTAAAGATCTCCTTATGACTCATCTGTTGGCTAAACGTGATACGACCGTCCGTATTCTTGATCTTATTGACTTCTTTCAGTTGTGATTCCGAAGGTTTGGGGCCCCAATCCTCGAAGAAATTAGATACAATATGCAACCTCCAATCTTTGTGAGTTGATCGTTCAAATGCTTTGAGTAGCTGATATCCTCCTTTTCTATAGAACGAATTGCCAATGAAGATAACATTGAAGAGATCAGTGTTCTTTCTATTGTCTGTGTGTTCAGGAAGGTGTACCGGACGGTAGATGATTCTTTTTTTATGTTCCAAACCGTATTTACTCATAAAGTCAATGTTCTTCCGGTAGGCCATTTCCGAAGTGAACGAAATGGTTTTACACCGTTTATGACTCAAGTGCTTCACAGCAAAATCAAGCTGCTTTTGTGTCATGCTCCCACCATAACGGGGGAGTCCGTCTTCTACTTCAATGATCCAGTCTGGTCCGTATGGCACAATGCTGTTATACGTGTGCAACAGATCTACTCCGAATGAACAATGGTATTTGGTATGTCTTAGAAAAGGTGATCTAACTTTAAGTGATGCCCACGGAACGTCTAGCGCTCTTACATACTTCCAGTTTTTTGGGGGATTGCTGAATGCATAACTTTGCCATGGGCGGGTTGATGTAAAACGACCAACTTTCATTAAAGGTCGATTTTATTCAACCATTTTCGGTTGTTCATATGCCACTGGACGGTTTGTTCAATACCTTTCTCAACTGTTGTTGAAGGTGTCCAGTCTAGCAGTGCTTTTGCTTTTGAAATATCCGCAGATGTGTGTAACATATCTCCCGGGCTTACCGGTAAAAAGTCGATCTCGGCTTTACGCCCGACATTTTTCTCAATAAGCTGAATCAACCCCATCATCGATGTTCTTTTTGCACCACCACCGATATTAAGAATTTCAAATGATTGCGAAGTTTCTTTCAGAGCTGCTATTGTAGCCTTTGCAACATCCACCACGTATGTGAAATCGCGGGTCTGCTCACCATTACCATATAATTTTATTTTATCTCCTCTAGAAACCCATTCTATAAATCGAAAAGGACTCATGTCAGGTCTGCCCGCAGGGCCGTAAACAGTAAAGTATCGTAGAACTTTAACTGAAATACCGTGATTTACATAATAAGTATATGCAGCAGTTTCCGCTCCTAATTTTGAAGAAGCATACGGAGATAAAGGAAATCTAACGTCCGAATCTTCGGTAAACGGCATTTTACAACCTGCATATAAAGAAGAAGTGCTGGCCATTATATACGATTGAACCTTGAATTCACGCATTAGCTCAAGCAGTTTTAAGCTACCCAGAGTATTAACAGAAATGTACTTTTCAGGATTTTCAATGCTGTACCTTACACCTGCCATAGCGGCCAGATTGATAACCCCCTCGAAGCGGTAGGATGAAAATAGTTTTCTCATGAGCACTTCGTCCAGAATAGAACCTTCAATAAATTCTACATTGGTCAGCTCGTTCAATAATTTGCAACGGTGCACCTTTAACGAACGATCATAGTAGGGGTCCAAATTATCCACTGCGACAACTCCATAACCCCCATTAACAAGCTCTCGGATCACTTCCGAACCAATAAATCCAGCACCTCCTGTAACGAGTATCATCATTGAGCTAATTGCCTTCAAACATACATAAATTGCTTGGCTTTATTGAGTTATATTGACCAAACTTAATTGTGATCTGAAGAAATGAGAAGTATTGTGAATTAGCACAATCACAAACAAATATCTTCTTTAAATTACGATATTTGCATCTCGATGAAAGGATCACAAGTTCTTGGTACAGAACCGATGGGTAAATTGTTGTTCAAACAATCCTTACCTGCAGCTATTGGGTTTATGGTAATGTCGTTAAACTCCGTTGTTGACACCATCTATTTGGGTAAGTTTATTGGAGAAGATGCTATTGGTGCCGTAACTGCAGTAACGGCGATCATTTTTTTGTTTGCAGTACTGGGTATGGCGGTAGGAATGGGCGGTGCTTCGATCGTTTCAAGGGCTCTAGGTTCGGGAGACAGAGAGAAGGCATCCTGGGCATTGAACAACCAAGTATCTTTACTGCTCATTTGTTTTGTGGTAATAGTCTGTCTTGGCTACCTCTTTTCAGCTGATCTGGTGTGGGTATTTGGTGCTAAAGGTGATATATTTCCTCTTGGCCATAGCTATTTTAAAGTCGTGTTAGTCGGGATCCCATTCCTTGCCTGGGGCATGATGTGTAACAACAACATCCGGGCAGAGGGTAGGGCAACCATGGCGATGATGATCTTATTGGTGCCGTCTTTGGTAAACATCGTTTTGGATGATGTACTGATACGACAGCTTGGTGGTGGAATAGAAAGTGCGGCTTGGGCAACGACCATCTCCTTTATGCTGAGCTCTGCTTTCACCTTCTACTTTTATTTCTTTGGCAAATCCGAACTTAAACTGAAGTGGAGCCAGATGAAGCTAAAGAAAGAGATGGTGGCTGAGATTGCTTCTTTAGGTAGTGTGAGCCTGATCCGTCAAGGATCTATTTCATTATTAATGATCATTCTTGGATGGTCATTGCACAAATACGGTTCACAGGATATACCCTATGAAAACGGAGGAGAAATAGCTTATTCATCGTACGGGGTTGCCTCTAGACTAGCGATGTTTGTCTTTTTTCCTTTGATCGGTATTTCTCAAGGTTTTATGCCGATAACAGGCTACAATTATGGAGCAAAACAGTACGATCGTGTTCGAAAAGCGATAAAACTGTCCGTAGTTTACGGAACATTGATAGCTGCTGTCCTGTGTTCTATTCTGCTGGCAGGAGCCACCTATATTCCATCCTTATTTTTTGTTGGACCAGAGATGAGTTCTTATTCAGCAGATGCTATATTTTATGTATTTATGGCAACACCTCTGGTGATGTTCCCTTTCATTGGCAGCAGCTATTATCAGGCGATAGGTAAACCCCTTCCTGCGATGTTATTGACTTTGACAAAACAAACATTTTGTCTGGTGCCGATCATTTTTCTTCTTCCTGTATTTTATGGCTTGGATGGGATATGGTTTTCGTTTCCAATTGCAGATACTTTAGCGGCGATGATCTGTCTCTACTATCTCCTGAAGGCAACACGACGACTCAAAATTGTCGATCAGGGCTGAACCCATCTTGGCGTTACTTAAAACTTAAACCTCACTTGGGCACGGATATCTGATTTCGTATTTCCATGTATCATTTCATTCCCGGCTCCGATCTCATCAGTATTATTCAGGTGCCATTGTGCCCACCTTAGCCAGATGTCAATTCCTTTTCGAGCCCGATACTTCACAGTAAGATAGGTTCTTGTACCTGTTCTGTAGTAAGCAGGTATTGAAAAATAGTAGAGTACATCGTTCTCATATGCATAGATCCGAGAATCATAAGAATCGGTTTCAAACAAGGCATACCGAAAAGAAAAGGAAAGGTTGCTGCTGAGTGGCTTGTAAAGGATGTCTTGATATACCAGGTATCCATATTCTTTGTCAGACTTACCTCTTTGAAAACCAATAAGTTCAACTCTGTTTCTTAAAGTAAATGATTCGGAAACTTTATAGCTGATGTTGTATCTGTAGTTGGTTTGTTTTTTGGCAACGACAAAGTCGATATCATCGATGTCTTCTTCTGTATTTATGGGGCGTTTTCGGTTTCTTATCCGTCCATACATAACCAATTTTTTACTGGGTTTGTATTGCAATTGGATCAAGTAGTCATGGCCAAATGTATTTGGTTTGTCAACCTGATATTTCAACCATGGAAATTTGAATTGATCTATATATGCGTTAAGCTGAATTTTCTTGCCTTTTGATAGTTTAAGGCCGAGCATTATTCCTGTTTCATTGATGTTTTTGCTGTTTTCGGCAAACCCGTTGCTTAGGTTATTTTGAAAATCACGATGGTAGTTCCGGTATACTACAGAAAGGGCAACGCTTGGATCCAATGAAACTAAGGCCCCGTGTATTTGGGCTATTCCGCCATTAGCACTTCTCGAAACTTCTCCATACAGATTGAAGTTTCTGATCAACAGATTGTAATCTGCTCCAAAGATCGTGTTCTGATTGTCATTGAACTCAAATTGATTATAGTAGGATAAATTTCTTTCCAGGTTCGCATCGTAGGTCGAATGTAAACCTGTAAAGCCGATTCGTAGAACCCTTGATGTGTATTGTAGGTTTCCACCCATGTGGGTCTCTCCGATAATATTCTTGTCTTCTATTTCTCCAGGAGTCCTGTGAAGACCGGTTTGTTGAAATGAGGTGATGGTATACCCGTCAAAATTCGAGGTCGTGTCGTCGTAAGATACATTGGCATCGATCTTTTTATGCGATCCGAATGCCGTAAATTCTAGCTTTCCAAATTCCAAGGTTGCTCCGACACCTCTCATAAATAAATTCTCGTCTACCGAAGCATAGGGGCGTAACCCTCGTGCATTCCTCTTTGTGGTCATTACGTCAGCACTTTTACCAAAGGCCAAGCCGCTCCACACCGTTAAGCCCTGGCCAAATTGAGCGTGAAAATCACCAATAGCCAATGCCTTTAGTTTACCAAAACCATTCAGATAAAGGTGCCCTGAATAAAAATCAAACCCACTCTTTTGATTGCCAGAAAAGATCTGTTCTCCTGCATCTTTCTCGCCCGTAAATCCAACGCTCACGTTATTTCTGAATTTAAATCGATATCGAGCATAAAGCTTGTCCGGACTCCCTCTGTACCGTTTGTTCGGACTTGCGGCCAGCGTTGAATCGTCAATTGGTGAATAGCCCTCCTGGTGCTCAAGAATTCTGGAATAACGAATAAATATTTCATTACTGCTGTTCTTGACCATCTCTTTGAATGAAATGGTAGGAGAATAGAGATCTGCATTGACGGTAATAAATGGAAGTATGGTTTTGATGGTTGCCAAATTCCACCCTTCTACTGCCTGAAGTTCATAAATAGAGATTAGTTTTCCATTCAGTGCGATGTGTTCGTATAAACTGTTGATCTGAATGTCTGTTAGTATCCTGATTTGACGTAACTCTTCCTTATTTTTAGGGTTGTTGATGTTCAGGGGATGATCGTAGATGTAGGCCAAATAATCGAATAAAGTAGTAAAGTCAATGTCCTCTTCTTCTGAATTTTCAGCGATGGTTTCGATGCGTTGTTCTAAAAAATTGAACTTCTGTTGGTCGCTCTTTTGACCGATGGATATGATTGGAAGAAAAAATAAAACAGAAACGAGATATGATCGTTTTCTATTCATTTTTTACCGATGACATATGAAAGAGAGATCTGTGGGCTAAACCCAAGAACTTGATGGTAAGTGCTGGAAATATCAGCCCTGAAGGAATCTAGTTTAAGTCCGAAACCAAATGCTACAATACCCGGGTTAGTTGCAATTCCACCCCTGATATAGATCTTGTCTCCAGGCATATATTCTAACCCGGCTCTGAAAATTGCATCGAACTCGAGATCTTTTTCCGCTTCACAGGTCACCAATACTTTATCCGAAAAACGGTATCCGGCTCCGAACCGCATGATCGTAGGAATACGCTCTTCGTAATAATCGTTCAATTTTGTTTTTGTAGGATTGTAAACCTGCATACCGATGGTCAGCGCATCCGTTACTCTTGCCTGCAGACCTGCTTCTACGGTGAATGCCATGTCAGAGCCGTAATTATTGGCCAACCGGAGCGAATGGTAATTAACTTGAACACCCCCTGAGATTTTATCATTGAATTTCATACCATAGGCCAGACCGATCTTACTTTCCTTATACAGTGACCATCCGAATCCGGAGTAATTAAGCCCAAAAGCACCATTGCCAACGGGAATTGCAACCGCAGCACCCATTTGACTTAACTCCTTTAGCCCGAAGCGATTTTCGAAATATATCCCGGCGCTAGGATCTTTCAACCAACCAAGCCCCCCCTGGTTATGATGTGTTGACCAAACATCTGAAAGTGTTAAAGAGGCATGCGCCATTCCGGCACTTCTTGCACCAAGGTGCCAATTTTCATTGCCAGAAAACACAACGATCGGGGCAAAGATCAACCACAAAAGCAAACACTTGTTCATCTACAGCTCAAAATAATAAATTTGAACAGAATAGGGGAGGTATATTAGTTATAATGGCAAAAGTGAAAGACTAATTCACCCGAAACTTGAATTTATATTCTTTCAGATCTTCATTTGCCTTAACGATCTTATTTTTCAACTCTTCTTTGAATTGTACACATTTGTGGTAGATCTCATCGTTACCAGTAGCGAGTATCTGCGCCGCAAGAATTCCAGCATTCCTTGCCCCATCCAAACCAACAGTAGCAACCGGAATTCCCGGAGGCATCTGCAGTATAGAAAGAATGGAATCCCAACCGTCAATAGAGATCGATGATCTACATGGCACACCGATAACAGGAATCGGTGTAAATGCGGCCATAACTCCAGGTAGGTGAGCTGCACCGCCGGCACCTGCAATCACGACTCTAATACCTCTTTCGTAAGCGGAGCTTGCATAAGCTTCAACTTTCTCCGGTGTTCTATGGGCTGATAATGCATTGATTTCAAATGGAATCTCAAATTGATCTAGAATTTTAGCTGCTTGCTGCATGACTGGCATGTCTGAAGTGCTTCCCATAATAATGCTGACTAAAGGCTTCATTTTGCTTAGTGTTTAGATTATCAAAATTAGCAATTGCGAATGTTAATTCATTGTTTTTCTGCAGTTAATTTTTTTAACTTTGCCGTCCCCGTGCTATGAGTAAAGTATGTTTACACGATAAGCAGTTTAAACCCCACATCCTTGAAGCGTCGATAGATGCAGCAATATGTCGGGTGGCTCAGATGATCAATTCGGATTACAAAGGGAAGAACCCGCTCTTTCTTGGTGTTCTGAACGGAAGCTTTCTGTTCGTCGCTGATCTTTTACGAAAGATCAATCTTGAATGTGAAATTTCATTCGTAAAGCTAACTTCGTATGAAGGAACGGCAACCACAGGGCAAGTGAAAGAGCTTGTTGGACTTAAAGAGGACATAAACGGTAGGGAAGTTATTATCTTGGAAGACATTGTGGATACGGGATTAACCTTACAGAGCTTGTATAATTCACTGGAAGGAAAAGGGGCCAGCTCAATAAAGGTGGCAACATTACTGTTCAAACCAAATGCGTATACAATGGATTACCCGATAGATTATGTCGCGCTTGATGTTGGCAATGAGTTTTTAGTTGGATACGGTTTAGATTACGATGGACTTGGACGTAACTTAAAAGATATATACATAATAACTGAAGATTAAACCATGCTGAACATTGTATTATTCGGTCCCCCAGGAGCAGGGAAAGGAACACAGTCTAAGAGATTAAAGGAAAAGTATGAGTTGGTTCACATCTCCACAGGAGACGTGTTCAGAGGCCTTGACCCTGAGTCCGACCTTGGTAAATTGGCGAAAAGCTATGCTGATAAAGGTGATTTGGTTCCGGATGAGATCACCATTGAGATACTGGAATCTGAAGTCAAGAAATTCCCTGAGGCCAAAGGAGTTATCTATGACGGTTTTCCGAGGACCACTGAGCAAGCGCTCTCGTTAGATTCGTTCTTGACTTCAAAGAACGCATCTGTAACGATGATGCTTTCCTTAGTGGTAGATGAAGACGAGCTAAGATCCCGTTTGATCAATAGGGCTAGTGCGTCAGGTAGATTGGATGATGCGGATCCCAAAATTATTCAGAACAGGATTGATAACTACAACGAAAAAACGGCACCCGTTGCTCAATTTTATGCGGAACAGTCAAAGCTAACAGAGATAAACGGGTCAGGATCAATCGAAGAAATAAGTGCAAGACTCGTTGATGCTGTTGAATCTAATAAAATAAGAGATTAATTCACAAGTCATTTTCAATAAACAAGGCTGGATGTTGATTCGGCCTTTTTTATTTAACCTATTTTTAACTCATGGCAGGAACCAATTTTGTTGATTACGTTAAGATCAATTGTCGCTCAGGTAAGGGTGGTGCTGGTTCTGCTCACCTTTTTCGCGATAAGAATACAGCGAAAGGCGGACCGGATGGTGGAGACGGTGGTCGAGGTGGTCATATCATTATTCGAGGGAATAAACAGCTTTGGACTTTACTACATCTAAAGTATAGAAAACACTTAAAAGCTGATCATGGAGGGCCGGGTCAAGGTGGTTTGAGGCACGGCGCGAATGGGAAGGACAAAGTTTTGGAAGTGCCGCTGGGCACTATTGCCAGAGATGTAGAATCAGGCGAAATATTATTTGAAATTACAGCAGATGGCGAAGATAGAGTGATGGTTGCTGGTGGAAGGGGAGGCTTAGGCAATGATCATTTCAAATCTTCAACCAACCAAACCCCAAGGTTTGCGCAACCAGGCGAAGACGGCAAAGACGAATGGAAAATTCTGGAATTAAAAGTGTTGGCAGATGTAGGACTAGTTGGTTTTCCCAATGCAGGTAAGTCTACTTTACTATCGGTAGTTTCAGCAGCAAAACCGGAAATTGCAAATTATCCGTTTACAACTTTGGTACCAAATCTGGGTATAGTTTCCTATCGAGACCATCGCTCGTTCATCATGGCAGATATACCGGGTATTATCGAAGGTGCCCACGAGGGAAAAGGAATTGGGCTGAGGTTTTTGAGACACATTGAAAGAAATTCTGTACTCTTATTTTTAGTACCGGCGGATAGTGAGGATATACATAATGAATACAAGATCCTAAAGAACGAACTGGAACAATACAACCCGGAGCTTCTTGACAAACGAAGAATTCTTGCTGTCTCCAAATCTGATATGCTGGACGATGAGCTAAAAGAGGAGATAGGCCTTGATCTACCGGATATTCCTACTTTGTTTATCAGTTCGGTTGCTCAGCAAGGATTGCAAGAGCTAAAGGATCTGCTCTGGGAAACAATACAATATGATTGAATGGCTTGAAAATATAGACCGCAGCCTGTTTTTATGGCTGAACAGTTTTCATAGTGAACTTTTTGACGGCTTTTTCTGGTGCGTAACCAATAAGTACTTCGGAATTCCTTTTTATTTGATCGGAATATTTCTTTTGGTTAGAGGCTTTGGTTGGAAAAAAGGACTGATCCTGACCGCCGGAGCCGTTTTAGCTGTGGCATTGGCAGATCAGACCGCCCAGCATTTATTTAAAAACGTTTTTGAGCGATGGCGACCTTCACACAACAATGAGATAAAGGATTTGGTACACATAGTAAATGATTATAGAGGAGGAGTGAATGGCTTTGTGTCTTCCCATGCTGCAAATATGTTTGCTATTGCCATGTTTTTAGGGTTGATCCTAAATAGGAAAGTGATGGTTATTGGAATACTGATCGCCGGCTTAATTGCATATTCAAGAATTTATTTAGGAGTGCATTATCCTGCTGATGTATTATGCGGAGGTATTCTGGGCCTATGTATTGGCTGGTTGGTTTATAGGTTCTTCTACAATGTTTTAACTTTGAACAAATGACGTGGTTGGCTATATTCATAGGTGGAGGGTTAGGAAGTCTGGCCAGGTATGGTTTTGGGATCCTTGCCGGTAAAATGTACGCTGGTCCGTTTCCGCTCGGGACATTCCTTTCCAATTTGGCTTCGTGTGTTGTTCTTGGGCTTGCGGTTTTATTTTTTGCTTCCAGAAGTCAGGTAAATGAAGCGTACAAGGCTCTGCTTCTTGTTGGATTCTGCGGAGGGTTCAGTACGTTTTCAACGTTCAGCAATGAAACCCTGGACCTGATGAAAAGCGGTGAATGGGGGTGGGTGATTGCTAACGTAGTACTTAGTCTTGCAGTTTGTTTGGGTGTGCTTTACGTGTTTTCCAAGTTTCAGTCAGCGTAGGTTTCAGACCAGATTTTTCATAATGCTGATCGCTTTCTCTACGTCTGCTTCAGAGACATCCAAATGTGTCGTAATTCGAATTCTTTTTGGGCCGAAACCTATGGCCAACATACCGTCATTTTCTAATTTTTTCAGATATTCTTCTGAGGAAATGGACAGATCAGCCATTAAAATATTCGTTTCAGGTTCATCTGTACTTACAATGTAAGGAGCCTCCTGAATACTGTCAGAAATGTATTTGGCTCTTGCGTGATCATCAGCAAGTCGTTCAATATTGTTGTTTAAGGCATATATTCCGGCTGCTGCTAAATAACCTGCTTGTCGCATCCCTCCTCCCATCACTTTCCTGACTCTGTGTGCTTTATTTATGAATTCTTCTGAGCCAAGCAACAGGGAGCCAACAGGGGCGCCTAAACCCTTTGACAAACAGATAGAAATAGAATCAAATTGATCTCCATAGTCAGATGCAGTTTCGTTTTTAGCCACAAGAGCATTGAACAATCGCGCGCCATCCAGATGATATTTTAACCCGTTTTCTCTACACACGTTAGCAATTGCTTTCACCTCTTCTAACTGATAACATTTGCCTCCACCTCTGTTGGTTGTATTCTCTATCGATACCAAAGAAGTATTTGTATAATGTGAATCACTGGGATTGATATTTGACTGTACGTCATCAGCCGTTAGAATTCCAGAATCATTGCCGACTAAGCGAACCTGAGCCCCGGAATTTCTCGCAATTCCACCGCCTTCGAAGTTGTAAATGTGTGATTGATAACTGCATATTACTTCGTCTCCCGGATCAGTATGAACCGCAATTGCGATCTGATTGGTCAACGTGCCACTTGGGCAGAATAGCGCTTGCTCCACACCGAATAGTTCAGCGGCTTTTGTTTGTAAAGCATTTACAGTTGGATCCGATGCAAATACGTCATCGCCAACTTCCGCTAGCATCATGTCACGCAGCATTTCTTTTGTTGGTATTGTGACGGTATCGCTAATAAAGTTGAGCATCTTCTGATATTTTTTGTGAAGTTATACAAAATGATTTGTCAGTCAATGGGAGTTAAGGCAAACCTATTTCATAGTATTTACGTTAAATTACATTCGATACTTGAAAGGCTTTCTTACGATAACGTTCTTGC
>Ga0206681_10000846_pt1 | contig 15239 bp, 16 predicted proteins | sample M150012015metaG_FD_161048 | JGI IMG/M metagenome (GOLD analysis project Ga0206681, IMG submission 161048) | Ammonia-oxidizing marine archaeal communities from Monterey Bay, California, United States - M1 500m 12015 | ecosystem: Environmental > Aquatic > Marine > Intertidal zone | place: USA...
CCAATAGCGATCAATTCATTTTGAGCTAAAATTTCAACTAGCACTGCTAGGTCATTTGCCTGAAAATTTTTATCATGAATGTCAATAATGACTGGCTTGTTTTGATATTTATTTGAACTCTGTGCAACTAAACTTTCTATCTCTTGTTGAAGAATTTCAGTGTCATTTGTTTGAATCTTAATGCTATGAATTGTTTCAACATGCGGTTTTATTTCAATGCACTTATTGTTCATATTAGCCATCAGTTCCAGCTCTGAGTACAGTCCAGAAAATTCCAAACACGATTCATCCCGACCTCTCCACTCAACATGATTTCTAGTGGAGCCTTGTGCTTAAATTTTCTTGCTGGTCTTTTTAACCAAATACTTGCATACTCAGAATTTGTTGGATAAGTTGTGGATAGAGCATTATAAATGCCCACTATTATTTCAGCCCGATGAAATGAGTTTTCACTAAAATCGAAAGACTTTTCACCTCTCTTATACAAATATAAGTATCTGGCCTTTATAGACTTGGCCATACACAGTAATGCAATCTGTTCTTTATCAGATAGATTCCAGTGTTCAATAATTTGAGATAATTTATATGTTAATTGGAGTTTATTTTGATCATTGAGTTGGTCAAATTTCATAATACGTATAATTAATTAACCCTAAAGTCAAAAAACACTTCACGATCAAATACACTCGCGTCAGGGGCTGTTGGTAACGGAGAGGCTTTATATACAGCCCTCTCAATTGAGTCCTTGAATGACTTGGCCTTAGCGCTATTGTCTATCTCGCAGGACTGCAAGTTTACGCTCTCGACCACACCATTCATGTCTTGTAATATATATACTTGACAGTTCCAATTGTCCTCAGCACCCTGGTAACGCCAATAGCTTTTAACTCTGCTGGCTATTTGGTTAATGTAGCTTACCTTGAGTTCATTAAGAATATCTTCTTTAGCGATCTTTCTTTCTAAATCTTCTTCCTCTTGTAATTCTTTTTTGAGGTCCCTGTTTGCTTGTTCACTTTTAAATTCCTCTTTTTCTTTTTCGCGCTTTATTTCAGTTTCCTTTCTGGATTTTTCTACTTCTTTCAGCTCATCATCAGCAACTTTCTTTTTCTTTTCCGCCTTCTTAGTTTCCGCCTCTATGATCTTTCTTTTTTCTTCTGCCTTTTTAAGCTCTTCCTTTATAGTCTTTTCTGTCTCTTTTTTCTTTTTCTCTGCCTTCAGGAGCTCTTCCTTTATAGCCTTTTCTGTCTCTTTTTTCTTTTTCTCTGCCTTCAGGAGCTCTTTCTTTATAGCCTTTTCTGTCTCTTTTTTCTTTATAGCTGCTTCCTTAACTTGCTTCTTATATTTCTCTAACCTCTGCTGCTCTTTGTAGCGCTCATTTTCTAATTTCTTTTCAGCTTTTCTTAAATCCTCAACACGCTTTTCTTTTTTCTTCTCAATATCATATAGGCGCTTCTTTTCTTGCTCAATACTTTTTAGATCAACTGTAACTGCTTTGGTAATATCTTTAGCTATAATCGGTTTCTGTTTTGGTGGCTGCCATTCGGGTACGGTGGCAAAGATAAGTCCGATAAGTAGAATGCCATGAATCGCAACAGCTACCCAAAATGCTACAGGGTGTTTTTCAGCTATTTTAGGTAACTTAGCCTTTTTTTTCAGCTTTGAAAATAACCTATCTAGGACCTTAATTACGACTTCAGTATTCATGCTAGTTAGGTGAGTCTGTTACCACACCTATCTTCTCAACGCCATTATTTTGAAGAAATGACATTAAAGAAACTACAGTGCCGTATGCTACTTCCCTGTCTCCTCGTACGAACACTTTCATTTGTGGATAAAGTTCTAGTCTAGCTTGAACCATGCCAGCAATAATTCCTAGCGGCAATAGCTTACCATCAGTTATCTTTGATGTATTCTCGTCTAGTGAGTTAATGAAATAGTCCCCCTGTTTGTTGATTGTGATAATTGTAGGGTGTTGTTCACTAAAATCTACAATGTTTGCTTCTGCAGTTGGTAAGTCTACTTCTATGCCTTGCTCAATTATTGGAGTAGTCATCATAAATATAACTAAGAGAACAAGCATTACATCAATATATGGCACAATATTAATTTGTGCTTCTATCTTGGGTCTAGATCTGTGTGGTAATGCAATCATTGTAAATTAATTACTATTTTTGTCTTTGGAACATAACAAATAATTCTTCAATAAAGGCTACGTATTTATTATTTATATCCCCAACTTGGGAGATCAATCTGTTGTAGGCAATGGTTGCCGGAATCGCAGCAAATAGTCCAAAAGCAGTAGCGATAAGTGCTTCAGCAATACCTGGTGCTACGATAGCAATGGTTGCCTGCTTGACTGATGCTAAACCAATGAATGAGTGCATAATCCCCCAAACTGTTCCAAAAAGACCAATATAGGGGCTTGAAGATGCAATCATTGCAAGTACAGATAAACCACTATCTAGTCGATCAATCTCGTTATTTGCGGTTGTGCTCATTGATCTATAGGCGCGCTCAGAATTCATTACAAGTGCCTGATTGGATACAGATTTAGTATGACTAAATTCTCCATACCCAGCTCCAAAAATACTCTGCATAGCACTTCTTTGTGAAACAATATGGGGTATTTGTTGGTTCAGCTTTTTTAAATTAGGATCTGCCAAGAAAATATTATGAAAAGCGATAATATCTTTCTGAGAGTCCACAAGAATTCTCTTTTTGGACAAAATAATTGTCCAAGAATATATACTCATTATTACTAGAATAAACATAACCACTTGCACCACAAAACCGGCGCCCAATATTAAGCTTAGTATAGACGTAACACTATCCATTTATTTTCTCCAAAATTTCTATCGGTATAGCACATGGCTTAAATTTTTTTATACTCAAACAAACTATTGCCACTTGCGCCTTAAATAATACCTTATTCTGTTCTGAATTCACTATTTTATGCAAAAAAACTATGCTCGCTCGTCGAGTTTTTGAAACGCTCGTTTTGACCTGCAGTTTGTCATTAAATCTTGCCGGAGAAATATATTCAGCTGTTAAAGATTTAACTGCAAAAATTACTCCCTGGTTTGCTATAAGGTCGTCCTGATCAAAGCCCAATTCTCGTAAAAGCTCTGTCCTCCCCCTCTCTATGAATTTAAGATAGTTAGCGTAATACACAACACCACCACTGTCAGTGTCTTCGTAATAAACCCTAATGTTTAGTGTGGCTGAATAGTTGTTATTTTTTGCTAAATCCTCAGGGAGGTCAGTATTGTTAGCTTTATTGATTGAATAGGTCTTTTTCATTTAAATTTTTTGACAATCCAAGATGTGAATATGCAAGATTAGTGGCGCAACGTCCCCGAGGAGTTCTCTGAATGAATCCTTGCTGAATTAGGTATGGCTCTACCATATCCTCTAGAGTAACTCTTTCTTCTCCTATGGCGGTTGAAAGAGTGTCAAGACCAACAGGTCCTCCAGAAAATTTATTAATTATTATTGACAGATAATCTCTATCCAATTGTTCCAGGCCTGCATCATCAACTTTCAAAATTGAGAGCGCCTCCTTAGTAATACTTTTATGAATAATTCCTTCAGTTTTTATATCGGCGAAGTCACGAACTCTACGCAATAACCTATTAGCAATTCTAGGTGTACCACGTGAACGCTTGGCAATCTCTAAGGCCCCATCAGGCTTTATTTCTATATCAAGAATATTAGCAGACCTTTCGATAATCTTTTTTAAGTCTTTCACGTCATAGAACTGTAAACGATGCACAATCCCAAAGCGGTCCCTAAGTGGAGAAGTCAGCATACCTGCACGTGTTGTAGCACCAATTAATGTGAATGGTGGTAATTCTATTTGCACTGAATGTGCTGCAACCCCATCCCCGACCATAATGTCTAGCTTGTAATCTTCAAGTGCAGGATATAGTATCTCTTCAACTACAGGGCTTAGTCGATGAATCTCATCGATAAACAATATATCATATGGGTCAAGTTTTGTTAATATCGCAGCCAAATCGCCAGAGCGTTCTAGTATTGGCCCAGCAGTCTGTTTTAAGCCTGCAGACATCTGATTGGCTACCACATTGGCGAGTGTTGTTTTGCCTAACCCAGGGGGACCATAAATCAAACAATGGTCAAGAGCCTCTTTGCGCTTTTTGGCGGCCTTAATAAAAAGCTCCATTTGCGATTTAACATCAGTTTGCCCTATATAACTTGAAAAAGAATTGGGTCGCACCGATGTGAAAACAATGTCTTCATTGTTTTGATTATCACTACTAATTAAGGAGTCTTCTTCTATCATAAAAGTCAATTATTTTTTACTAGCATTTTAACTGATTAATATACAAAATAATTGCATGCTTACACCAATACTTTCTTGTTCTATCTGTCGCAAAAATGTGTACCACTGCATATTTACAGTATTTAATCATGCCGAAAAATTTAATATTAACTTGTATAATTAGCCCTTTAGTCGAATTAATTAACAAATTCTTATATGCAGCATATTGCAATATTAAGCGTTAACCATCAAACCGCGCCAGTTGAAATACGAGAAAAAGTTGCTTTTTCTGATGGCGAGCTTAATAATGCACTTGACAGTCTACAAACTATTGAAGGGGTAGATTCGTGCGTTATTCTGTCTACATGCAACCGTTCAGAAATTTATGCTATAGTAAGTTCAAATAATCCCAAATTATTATTGAGTGACTATCTATCAAGCACTCATAACATAGGTCGAGAAGAGCTTGACCCGTACCTTAGCTATTATGAGGGGAGTGATGCGATTGATCATATATGTCATGTAGCAACAGGGTTGGACTCGTTGGTTCTTGGGGAACCTCAAATACTTGGGCAACTGAAGGACGCTTATCAAGTAGCCAAAATAGTTGGCACACTCGATAAACTCCTAGAAAGACTTTTCCAGCATTCATTCTCTACTGCAAAAAAAGTTAGAACCGACACTAATATTGGCTCGTCCCCTGTGTCGGTCGCATATTGCGCCGTTAAACTTAGCGAAAAAATCTTCTCAGACCTGTCCCAACAAACAGTCATGCTTATAGGTGCAGGTGAGATGATTGAGTTATGTGCACAGCACCTCAATCAAAAGAATGTCAAAAAAATGATCATCGCTAACAGGACTATTGACAACGCAAAAAAAATTGCTTCGAAATATAACGCCCACCCAACCAGTTTAAAGCAATTTTCTAGCCTTATTCATGAGGCAGATATAATAATATCTTCAACCGCTGCACTGGTACCGGTTATTGGTAAGGGGTTAATTGAAAGCGCATTAAAACTACGTAAACATAGGCCAATGTTTATATTAGATATTGCAATTCCAAGGGATGTAGAGCCAGAAGTTAGTCAATTAGATGATGTATTTTTATACACTATAGATGACTTACAGCAAGTTGTTGATAACAATATGAGCAATAGGCAAAAAGAAAAATCTCTGGCACAAGAGGTGATAACAGAACAAAACATAAATTTCTTTAAATGGCTCCATTCCCTACCTAACGAGCAAGTAATACAGTCGTATAGAGCTAGTGCAGATGCTATCAAAAAAACCGCTGTTGAAAGTGCAATAAAAAAACTAAAAAAAGGCTCTGACTCTGAGACAGTTGTTAAAGAGATGGCAGACCAGTTGACTAATAAGTTATTACATACGCCATTTAGTAATATAAAGCAGAACTCTCTAGAACAGTTGAATCAATGTGAAGGCTGTGTACCAGCAACAAAAAAGTCAAAGGATTAATATCCTGCATATACAATTTTTTCAGGTCCATTTACAGAATAAATTTTGTAAGAACACTATATTTTATTATTAGTAACTTACATCAAAAACGCAGTAAAAACATTTTTGTCAATGTAAAATTTTATCTATTCTTTACTAACACCTATTATTCGTAGTTTTTAATGAACCAGTCAATTCTAAATAAGCTTGAACAACTTTCTATGAGGCTCGAAGAGGTAGGTGCGTTGTTGTCAGACCCTAACGTAGCCTCTGACCAGAATAGATTTCGTAAGTTGTCTATAGAGCACTCTCAATTAACCCCTGTAACTGAACAGTTCAATCTTTATCTGTCAACTCAGGAAGATATTAATTCTGCTGAACAAATGCTACTCGAAGATGATGTAGAGATCAAATCCATGGCTAAAGAAGAAATACTCAATGGCAAGGAAAAACTTACAGAATTAGAGATGGAGCTTAAAAAGGCTTTACTGCCTAAAGATCCGAATGACTCTCGCAACATTATAATTGAAATTAGAGCTGGTACTGGTGGGGATGAAGCAAGTATTTTCTCTGGTGACTTATTCAGAATGTACACACGTTATGTAGAAAAGCAGAAATGGCAGGTAGAAACAATGAGCTCTAATATCGGTGAGCATGGTGGTTTCAAGGAAATCATTGCGAAAATCAGTGGGCTTGATGTCTACTCAAAGCTAAAATTTGAGTCTGGCGCTCATCGCGTTCAGCGTGTACCAGAAACCGAGTCCCAAGGGCGCGTACACACATCGGCTTGCACCGTAGCAATAATGCCGGAAGTAGGAAATATCGATGAAGTTGACATTGATATGAGTGATGTAAGAGTTGACACCTTTAGGGCAAGCGGAGCAGGAGGTCAGCACGTTAATAAAACAGACTCTGCAGTCAGAGTAACACACATCCCAACTGGCACTGTTGTGGAATGTCAGGACGGTCGCTCACAACATAAAAACAAAGCGCAAGCTCTATCTGTACTAGCTTCGAGAATATTAGACAGTCGCCAACAAGAGCAACAAAAAGAGCAGGCCTCTCAAAGAAAAGAGTTAGTAGGTAGTGGAGACAGGTCTCAAAGAATTCGTACATATAACTATCCTCAGGGGCGAATAACAGATCACCGCATAAACTTAACCCTGTACAAGCTTGCCGAAGTAATGGAGGGAGACCTAGAGTCTATAATAGAACCACTAATAGTTGAACAACAAACCAACCAACTAACAGAATTAAATGACTCCTTTAGTTAGATTAATATTGCCTATTTGGTAGTAATTGGCTTGCAATAAAAAGAGCCCCCAAAGCGATAACAATGGCAGGCCCTGCTGCTAAGTCATATGTCATAGACATTCCAAGACCAATAAATACAGCTACAATAGACACAAAAATGGCAATAAAAACCATCTGTAAAGGGGTAGCAGAAAAGACTTTTGCAATAGCTGGAGGAATGATTAGCAAAGAGGTAATCAAGAGTACCCCAACAATTTGCACTGAAACAGAAACTGCCAAAGCTATCATTAGCATAAATGCTAGGTTGTATATGGTACTATTTAAACCTTCAGCTACAGCTAATTCTTCGTTCAAGGTTAATAGAAGTAGCTTTTGCCAAAAAACAACCAAGAAAAAAACTACTAAAATCAATACAGAATACACCCAGAAAATGTCACCCTCAGTAATACTTAATATATCCCCAAAAAGGAATCCAAAATAATCCGTATTTGCATCCCCTACTATACTCAATACTACAATTCCAAGTGACAATGCTATGTGCGAAAAAATACCTAATATAGCGTCATTTGATAGAAACTTTCTTTGCTGAAGCAGGACTATCAGTAACGCAAACAACGCTCCCACAATAACCAGACCAAAATGAATCCCCATACCGCTAGCTATTCCAAGAGAAACCCCTAATAGAGCTGAATGAGATATTGATTCCGAAAAATAACTCATGCGCTTCCATATCACAAAACAGCCAAGAGACCCAGCAATAATAGAGATACCTATAGCTGCAACAAGGCCATTAATTATGAAGTCTTCCACTAAAACGCTAGTATGCTAAATTAGCCACACAAAGATTACTTGTACATGAATACATTACTGACATTTTTTGCATAATCCGTAAAGATATAGGCAATGGTCTGTGAGTTCATAGCCGTATTTTTCTGCAATGTCATGCTGGTGCTGTTCTATTACATTATCTGAAAATTCGTCAATAGCTCCACACTTAACGCACACTAGATGGTCGTGATGGTCCACATTCGATAACTCGAAAACAGATTGACCATTATCAAAATTAAGTTTGTTAACCATCCCAGACTCCTCAAACTGAGTCAGTACTCGATATATAGTAGCAACACCAACCTCTTCTCCTCTAAGGACAAGTGTTCTATATATATCTTCTGCTGTCATGTGGTGGTCTTCACTCATCTCTAGAACTTCTAATATTTTTAGTCTTGGTAGAGTTACCTTTAAACCTGCACTTTTTATATCTTGAGCGTCCATAGCATTGCACCATAATGTAAAATTATCATTCCATTTTAATTAAAAAATAACTAATGAACAAATTAACTTTGATAGTATTCTCTTTGCCACTCCTATTTTCGTGTTCTGATTCGGTGCCTAAACTGCCAGACATGCCCAATTTATCTGAGATCAAAGAAAAACTACCAGACATGCCGGACATCCTTCCTGATTTTTCAATTCCAGATTCATACAAATCTGATGTATTGCAAGGGTCAGTACTTGACAGGTATAGCGTTAATCAGTTAAAAATAGGAATGACAAAGTCACAAGTTACCGATCTCATAGGGTCGCCAAGCATTATTGATTTATTTCATAATGCACAGTGGGATTACATCAACTTCTCCACTCTACATCAGAGAGAAAATATTCGTTATCGTTTAACGCTCAAATTTGATGGCGATTTACTTGTAGAAATAGATACATCTGGGTTAAATGAATTACCGCCATTAACTGCAGAAGAGCAGGCATTAGAAAATAATACAATTGCACAAAAAGATGACGCTGAAGAAGCCAAAAGATTAGAGGAATTGCGTCTAGCTGAACAGGCTCAAATTGCTAAAGCAAAAGCTGATGCTGCAGAAGCGAAAAGATTAGAGGAATTGCGTCTAGCTGAACAGGCTCAAATTGCTAAAGCAAAAGCTGATGCTGCAGAAGCGAAAAGATTAGAGGAATTGCGTCTAGCTGAACAGGCTCAAATTGCTAAAGCAAAAGCTGATGCTGCTTCAATTAAAAAAACAGAAAATGAATCCTTACGCTATAAGATTAAAAGAGGTGACACGTTAAGTGTAATTGCTCGCAAGCATAATACAAGCGTTAAACAATTAAAAGAAATCAATAACCTTAGTACTGACTTTATCAGAACTGGCGATGTGTTGATCATACATTTATCTAAACTCGATACCATTAAGAAAAAAATCGCTAAAGAGGCTGCCGCTCAAAAGGCCGCTGAGGCTGATAGGGTTGCTAAAGAAAAGGCTGAGGCTGAGAGGGTTGCTAAAGAAAAGGCTGAGGCTGAGAGGGTTGCTAAAGAAAAGGCTGAGGCTGAGAGGGTTGTTGCTAAAGAAAAGGCTGAGGCTGAGAGGGTTGTTGCTAAAGAAAAGGCTGAGGCTGATAGGATTGCTAAAGAGAGGGCCGCTAAGCTTGCCAAGGAGGCTGAAGAAAAGCGAATAATAGAAGAAGTACTGGAGGCAGCTCAAAAGGCTGAAGAGGAGCGCATTGCTCTGGAAGCTAGCAAGCCTTGGTACCAGTTCTGGTAGTAAATTACCTTAAAGACCCTAAAAAGTTATTAGATAACAGTTCATTGCTCAATACAAGTGCCACACCTCTTGCACTTGCCTCTGTTAATTGCTCTAGAATGGTTTTTTCTTTCTCGTAAATTACCCTAACATCAACACCGATTACTGTCTTTGCAACAGTATTTGCATCAGCGATAGCGTCAATCAGGCCCAACTCAATAGAGTCTTCCCCCAACCATACAAGGCCAGTAAATATATCTGTATCTTTTGATAATTTGTCGCCCCTAACTGATTTGACGGCATTAATAAAATTATTATGAGACTTCTCTAAAATATTTTTTTGGATATGGGATACTACAAATTCATCCTCATCACTGAAGGAGTCCATAAGAGCTTTGTGCTCACCAGAAGCATATATCCTCCTCTCTATACCTAGCTTATTGATTGCTTCAACAAGTCCAAAGCCTGGCATCACCACACCTATACTACCAATTATTGAGGAACTATCTGCATATATCTCATCTGCAGCAGAAGCAATATAGTAACACCCTGATGTACAGATATCATCAACCACTACATATATCTTTTTATTGTATTGCTTCTTAAGGCGCAAAATACCGTTATAAATTTGGCTAGACTGTACTGGTGAACCTCCTGGGGAATTCAACCTTAAGATAACCCCTTTAGAATTCTCAGCTTTAAATGCATCTGTTAATAATTCCATAGCATCGTCAGCATTAATTTCTCCTGCAGTTTGTATTCTTCCAGTAAGGATCACCTCTGCTGCGAATGGAGATTCTTTCTTCAGGGCGTCATTCAATAAGCCGGATTCATCTATACTTAGATAAGACATAAAGCCAAAATAACCCACAAAAATTATAATAAAAAACAAGCGCCATCGATTTCGTGATTTGTTCTGCTTTACGAACTCCTTTGCGATGTCTGCTAATTGTTCTTCAGGTGAGTGAGTTTTACTGTTCTTAATCATATTTATCCTCTAAAATATCGCTATGTCTAAATTAATTGTTACGGATTTATGTTGCCAGCGAGGCTACAACCAACTTTTCAGTGACTTATCTTTCGAAGTTAGCTCTACTAATATTTTACGCATTACAGGTACAAACGGTAGTGGAAAAACTTCATTACTAAAAATACTGGCTGGTCTTAATACTTCAGAACATGGAACAGTGTCACTAAACGAATTTGATGTTAATTCAAATGAATACCAACAACAAATTTTTTATTTAGGTCACTCACAAGCACTAAGTTCTGAGTTAAGTGTTATTGAGAATCTCGAATTTTTATTATCTCTTAATAAGCCCATAGACAAAGAACGACTTAATGTTGCTATAGACAGAATAGGACTGAAAGGATACAGGGACGAATATTGCTCCAAACTTTCTGCCGGCCAAAAAAGAAGGGTTATACTTGCAGGCCTTTTCATATCCAGTGCCAAAGTTTGGCTTCTAGATGAACCCTTCACAGCGCTTGACGGTGATGGCATAAAAATTGTTGAAAACATAATCCAAAAACACTGTGATGATGGAGGAATGTGCTTGTTTACCACTCATCAGGATTCATCCTTATCTGGCCAAAAGGTTTTGGCATTATGAATATATACTTACAAACCATAAAGCGTGACTTGAGAATAGCTATTCGCAATCCATCTAGCGTAATTAATCCGTTACTTTTTTTCGTAATTGCAGTTTCTCTATTTCCACTAGCCATAAGCCCTGAAGCTTCAACCCTGTCACAAATAGCTGCAGGCATTATTTGGGTATCCTCAATGCTATCAGTTTTATTATCACTTAACTCACTTTTCCATAATGACTTTGAAAATGGCGTCCTAGAGCAGATGGCAATCTCTCATCACTCTTTACCTCTGTTAATGCTATCGAAGATTGTTTCTCACTGGATACTTACAGGGATACCTATTATCTTGATGTCCCCATTGCTAGGCGTTATTCTTTTTCTAGATAGTGAAAGTATTTGGGTATTAATGTTAACGCTACTTTTGGCTACCCCAAGTCTGAGCTTGATTGGGTCAATTGGTGCTTCACTGATTGTTGGGATAAAGAACTCGGGAATGCTACTATCTCTACTCATTCTACCTCTCTATATACCTATACTTATATTCGCTGCGAGTGCAGTATCGCAAGCACAATTCGGTTTTGGTATAGACTTACAGATGTACTTCTTAGGAGCTATTCTAGTTATAAGCCTGATGACAGCTCCATTTATAAGTGCTATTTCTTTAAAAATTAGTCTAGAATAGAGATCAATCTGCTATAATCTTTGACACGCTGATTTGCCCGATTGCTAGCGCTGTTGTTTTTTACAACTAAAACAAGCTAAACCAGGTCTCTTATGTAAGAAACTGGCTTTTAAAGGGTTTTTATTATATAAGGAGTTAAAAATGATATTCACTTCAGAATCTGTTTCTGCAGGCCACCCAGACAAAGTTTGTGACCAAATTTCCGATGCCATATTAGATGCGGCATTGTCTCAAGATAAAAACTCTCGCGTAGCAGTTGAAACACTTGTAAAGGATAACCATGTTGTGCTTGCAGGTGAGATCACTACAGGAGCCATAATAGATTACGATGCACTAGTCAGAAAGACCATTATTGATATCGGTTATGATCAGGATGATTACGGCTTCAATGGTAATAATTGTGACATCACAAACCTACTAGGTAAGCAATCTCAAGATATCGCTATGGGTGTTGACGAGTCCCAAGACCATGAACAGGGTGCCGGTGACCAGGGATTAATGTTTGGGTATGCAGACAATGAAACTGAGGTATTAATGCCTGCACCGATAATTTATGCACACAGACTGGTAAAACGTCAGTCAGAGTTAATGAAAAATAAAACTCTACCTTGGCTCAGGCCAGATGCAAAATCTCAAGTTTCTTGCCATTATGATGGACATAAAATTGTGGGAATTGATGCTGTAGTTTTGTCTACACAGCACGATGAGGATATCTCTCAAGAGGACCTAAAAGAAGCCATAATGGAAGAGCTAATAAAACCAATACTACCAAGTGAATGGCTAAATAACTCAACCAAATACCATATAAATCCAACTGGTCATTTTGTAATTGGTGGCCCTGTGGGTGATGCTGGACTTACTGGTCGTAAGATAATTGTTGATACTTATGGTGGCATGGCTCGTCATGGTGGTGGTGCATTCTCTGGCAAGGACCCATCTAAAGTTGACAGATCGGCAGCTTATGCAACGCGCTATGTTGCTAAAAATATAGTAGCCGCAGGTTTAGCTGAAAAGTGTGAGATTCAAGTTTCCTATGCTATCGGTGTAGCGGAACCAACATCAATTAATGTTAACACGTTTGGCACTGGAACGATTAGCAATGATAGGATTGAAAATTTGATACGTGAACACTTTGACCTTCACCCTAAAGGTTTAGTCTCTATGCTTGATCTTAAGAGACCGATTTACCAACAAACTGCTAGTTATGGACACTTTGGTAGAACCGAAGACGAGATCAGCTGGGAAAAAACTGACCGAGCACACTTACTAAAGCAATAAATCATTGGTATAATTATCACTTCGCCAAGGAGCGTTGCATTGAGAGTAACTTTCAATCAGGCTTGGCATTAATAACGACGCTCATTTGTATTCCCACCTATTGGAGATAAAAATGAGCAATCAAACATTAAACAATAATGACTATAAGGTAGCCGATATCGGTCTGGCTGATTATGGTCGCAAGGAAGTAGAGCTAGCTGAATCTGAGATGCCTGCACTAATGGCACTACGCTCAAGGTATGAGGGCGAGCAGCCATTATCCGGAGCAAAAATCCTTGGCTGTATTCATATGACAATTCAAACAGCAGTACTAATGGAAACTCTTGTTGACCTAGGAGCTGAAGTTCGCTGGTCTAGTTGTAATATATTTTCTACTCAGGATCATGCTGCAGCAGCAATGGTTGCTGCTGACATTCCAACCTTTGCTTGGAAGGGCGAGACAGAGGAGGAGTTCCTCTGGTGTATAGAGCAAACAATACTGAAGGATGGTAAGCCGTGGGACGCAAACATGGTGCTTGATGATGGTGGCGACTTAACTCAAATGTTGCACGAAAAATATCCATCCATGCTTAACGATATTCATGGCATAAGCGAAGAGACAACAACTGGTGTTCATAGGCTACTAGAGATGATGGAGGAGGGTTCACTTAAAGTTCCCGCCATTAATGTAAATGATTCAGTTACTAAATCAAAAAATGACAACAAGTATGGCTGCAGACACTCTCTAAATGACGCCATAAAGCGTGGCACTGATATGCTTATGTCTGGTAAAAAGGCATTAGTCATTGGATATGGCGATGTAGGAAAGGGCTCTGCACAATCACTAAGACAGGAAGGCATGATTGTAAAGATCAGCGAGATAGACCCTATCTGCGCTATGCAGGCCTGTATGGATGGTTTCGAAGTGGTATCTCCATACAATGATGGAATTAATACTGGCTCTGTAAGCGAAATTAATCTAGACTTACTCTCGAATACCGACCTCATAGTCACAACAACTGGAAACATTAATGTTTGCGATAGTGCTATGCTTAAGACTTTAAAGTCTGGATCTGTGGTCTGCAATATTGGTCACTTTGATAATGAAATTGACACTCAATTTATGCGCGATAACTGGAAATGGGACGAGGTCAAACCACAGGTTCACCGTATATTTAGAAGTGACGATAATAGTGACTACCTAATACTTCTTTCTGAAGGAAGACTAGTTAACCTTGGAAATGCTACAGGGCACCCTTCACGTATCATGGATGGCTCCTTTGCAAACCAAGTATTAGCACAGATGCACCTTTTTGATGAAAAATTTGCTGACCTACCTGAAGATGCAAAATCTTCACACATAACAGTCGAGGTATTACCGAAGAAGTTGGATGAGGAGGTTGCTGCTGGAATGGTAGGTGGTTTTGGTGGGGTTCTAACACAGATGACAGATTCCCAAGCGGACTACATAAATGTTCCTAAGGATGGCCCATTCAAACCAGAGTCATACAAATACTAATCTTTCTGAATATGAGTAGGTTACTCATATATATCTAAATAATGCTACTAAAAAAGCTATTAGAGAAAAGAATATTAGTCCTAGATGGTGCTATGGGCACTATGATACAAAAGCACAAACTGAGTGAGGAGGATTATCGCTCTGAGCGCTTTAGTGACTGGCATATACTAGTTCAGGGTAATAACGACTTACTCTCTCTCACACAACCAGACATAATTCAAAACATTCACCGTTCCTATCTTCAATCTGGTGCAGATATAGTTGAAACAAACACCTTTAACGCAACCAGAGCATCTATGTCAGATTATGGCATGGAAGATTATGCATATGAGATGAATGTTGCTAGTGCAAGGATAGCTAAGAAGGCTTGTGATGAATTTTCTACCAAAGACAAGCCAAGATTCGTTGCCGGTGTGATTGGCCCAACATCGAAGACATGCTCACTATCTCCCGATGTCAATGACCCTGGCTTTAGGAATGTAAAGTTTGATGATCTTGTTGAGGTTTATATCGAATCTACTCGTGGACTTATTAAGGGTGGTTCTGACATTATTCTTATTGAAACTATATTTGATACTTTAAACGCTAAGGCAGCTATTTTTGCAGTTCAGCAGGTATTTGAAGAGGACGATATAGAACTCCCAATCATGATATCTGGAACCATAACTG
>Ga0206681_10000848_pt1 | contig 15192 bp, 16 predicted proteins | sample M150012015metaG_FD_161048 | JGI IMG/M metagenome (GOLD analysis project Ga0206681, IMG submission 161048) | Ammonia-oxidizing marine archaeal communities from Monterey Bay, California, United States - M1 500m 12015 | ecosystem: Environmental > Aquatic > Marine > Intertidal zone | place: USA...
ATAATTAACTTTGTTAGACAAAAGGACATTACGAACTGCATCGACCTCCTTGTCATCAAACATAGGCCAAGGTGAAAACTGAGTATTTAACATATATTAATTTCGCTTAAATTATTCACCCAATAATGAGGTAAGTGCTCTTCTTTAATACTATTTTCATCTTGAGAGTGAATATTATTCTGATCACCTTTTAAACATATAGATAACCAGTCAAGAGCGTTAGGAGCAACAAAGTCTTTACACGGATTATCCGCAACATAACAGAATTTAGAGCAAGTAGTGTATCTCTCCATAATAGCAATAAACCTTTTATTGTCTGGCTTTGTCGAATTCCACTCTTCAGATATAAATACGGGTATTTTTAATAAATTCAGAGACTCTAATTTCAACCTCTGACTAATAGACCTACCATCAGTAAGAATCACAACTTGCCCAAAGTTTTTCGATACCGACTCAATAAAAATTTCAGTCCCTGGAGTTAATACAATGTCAGGCCTATGATAACGATACATCATAAGAAATGAATCTTTAATCGAAGAGGGTATATTCAATATATTGGTCAATTCTAGAAATATGTCATCTACACCTTGATCTTTCAATTCCAGCAATTTTCCCTTTAAATCAAAATCATATAAGCCCAACACCTGCTCTTCAACATATTGTAAACCCGATGTCTGATAATCATGCTCCTTGTACAAAGTATCATCCAGATCTAAAACGAGGCAAGTTTGTTTAGGATTTGTAATCATGAACTAAGACTTTTGAATCATACCTCAACATCAAAAGATTATCCTCCCAGTCGTCTACAAAATCCACTTCCTCCTCTAAAACATACTCCTGAATTAACATCTTTGGAAAATTGGCACCTGCAGAATAAGACAATGGGTAGCCCCCGCCAAATCTAGGGTTTATTTCAATAGCCTTAAATGATTTTTCTTTTAAATTAACAAACAATTGTAATGTGAGACAGCCCCTAGCTCCTTTCAAACTATGTAGCTTGTCTTTTAAGTAGTCATAAACAACGCCTTTAGATGTTAGGCCTTTACTTATTTCTCCAGCCCTGGTTTCAATTCTTAATCTAGGCACTAATGATTTTAAATTTCCAAATTTATCAAAATAAATATCAACTGTATACTCATCATAGCTTTCTGGAACAAGCTCCATAAACATATTTTTAGGATTGTCCAATATCTCCTTAGTCAACATGGACTCATCATTTAATGCAAATGCTCCCACACTACAACTGCCATCATATGGCTTTACAAAGCAAGGGTAGTTTAAGTTTTTTACATTGTAGATAGTTGGCGTTTCAATTTCAATCTTATGTAGAAAATCAGCAGTATGATTTTTATTTCTACAGGCTTGAATTAGGGAGGTATCAGATATTATTATATTTACCCCAAGCTTTAAAAATTCTTCTCGATGCTCTGACAGAACCATCAACTCTGTATCAATAGTAGGAATAATCAAAGCAATCGAATTAGCAGCACATGTTTGCTTTAAAAAACTCATATATTCTTTACTAGTTACTCTTGGCGCTCGAAAACAAAGATCTGCAACTTGGCAGGCTGATGATAATTCTGGATCTAGATCAATACAAATAACCTTTACATCTCTATCTAATTTTTCACCTTCTTCTTTAAAAAATTTAACCAGTTCAACCCTTCTTCCAGCCGAAGTTATAAGTATATTTCTCATTATTTAGAACCTTTAAATACAGGCATGGTAGTATTATCTTGAGTAGTAATTCCATCACGAGCAATTACTTTTTTTACTGTTAGCCATAATATTTTCACATCCAGCCAAATTGACTGATTATCAACATACCACACATCCAGCTCGAATTTTTCATTCCAACTAATTGCATTACGGCCATTAACTTGTGCCCAACCAGTAATGCCTGGCTTAACTTCATGACGTCTAGCTTGCTTAGCTGTATACAAGGACAAATACTCCACTAACAATGGCCGAGGACCAACCAAACTCATGTCGCCTTTTAAAACACACCACAAACTGGGTAACTCATCTAAACTTGTTGAGCGTAAAAATTGCCCAAATCTGGTCAATCTAACACTATCGGGCAACAAGACATCATTTGAATCACATTCTTTAGTCATTGTCCTGAATTTAATCATATTAAATATACGATTATTTAAGCCTGGACGAGGCTGCTTAAAAAGTATCCGGGAGCCGAGTTTTATTCTAACCACCAAGGCAACTAAGAAATATATTGGCATTAAAAGTGGCAAGCTTAACAATACTACAAAGATATCAAATATGCGCTTCATTTTTTTAAACCTTCGCCCTTTGAAATACCATATTTAATAACCTTTTTCCATAATAATAAGGCGTTAGTAATCCACTTGAGTAGCCGTATTGAGACCTCATATCAACAGAAGAAGGGAAAACACCAGAGAAGAAATCACGCCAAGTGTCATACAAGAGACTTACAAATACGATATATCCAATCTTAGTCCATTTGTGCGCATCAGGTTCAAAAATACCTACCCTCATCAGCCAAATTTGCATTATTTTAATTTTTAATGTATTTGGCCTAATGCTCTCTAACACATCAATAGGAACATTTGTACCTAGCAAATCATGCGCCATTGACAAAGATATATATACCGCTGTTTTTGTCTTCAATTCTAACACCATTTTTTCAAACGCCTTCCAATCAATATTCTGTGTTGAAATTATACGGTCAACATCTGTATGAAGTCGAAATCCAGGTGCACGAACAAAAGTGTGCTTTGCGGTATGTAAAGTAACTTGCAATAGATTGTCCTCCGGGGAAAGTAAACGAACATTCGATCCTTTAATAGGAATCGACCTGTCAACTAATTCATCTGCTCTCGGCTCTTGTTTGGGCTGAATCCATCGTCCAGCAATAGGCCTCCATTGAAGCTCAAACCACAGATGCTCGCCATTATCGAGCTGCACTGAATATTCAGCTCCGCCACCGTGCTCTGCAGCTTCAATATTATCCTCTTCAAATTCACAGCGAAATTTAAGTTGATAACCGTTCTCAACAAGAATCTGATGGGCCTCTCTAAATTGACTCTTTCTAACAAGAACATCGACATCACCCATTGGGCAGGCGCCATAATATGGATACATTCCCATAGTAATTCCACTATTCTTAAGAGCCAATAACGGAATATTGTGCTCAGCTAGTATATCAGCAGCTTTATTTAACTCATCCATATAAGAAATAAGCTTATTTTCTATTACTTTATACTCCTTATTCCAATGCACTGGAAGTTTGCCTTCATCAAGGCAAATACTCAAGGCGTGTGCAACAATTGACTCCACCCTGTTTAATTTAGCCGAATCGTAAACAGTGCAATCACCTAGCTCAAAATAAAGCTTTTTTATTTGTTCTTTTTCTAAAAAATGACAATGCCTTATGCAAAGGCACAATAATTTTTCAACCTTACTAGTTCTAAAATTCATATTTCATTTATTACTAACAACAATTCTCGAGAGGGCTCCTTAAGATCATCTAGTCCCTCTGCATCATTTGACAGATCAATTTTGCAATCTAAATATTCTTTGTGCGTCAGTATTGCACATAACAATTTCGCCTTATTACTTAGCTTGAGATGTAGTTGATTTTTCATTTGAAATTAGCTCCACCTTCTTAAGGATTGACACGAACTTTTCTACACCTCTTTCTCTAGAATATAACTCGACCGCCGCTCGACGTGCATTCATTCTATACTGCCCCAAAAGGACTTTATCTGTAATCAAATCTTCAATTGTCTTGGCCAAGATAGTGGGGTTATTTGGCTGTACACATAAACCACATTCATTACTCTCAATCACGTCCAGCAATTCATTTTTTCCTTGACAAATGCCAATCACTGCAGAGCCAGCAGCCATATAGTAAAAGACTTTACTTGGAACCATTAGCTCTTCAGCGCCTCTATCAAGAGCCACTATAGAAATACTCGACAGAGCCATAGAATAGGGCAATTGTGCTTCAGACTGATATGGATAAACTTTAATATTATCTAAATTATGTCTATTTTTAAAATCAATAGCATCCTGCCATTTTTCACCACCACCCACAAATAGAAATAAAATATCTTCTCGATTATTTAATCTTTTTGCCACCTCTAAGATGGAATCAATATCATGGCTAATACCCATATTGCCTGAATAAAGAACTATATGCTTAGTTTTGGGGTTAAATTCTTTAACCAGTGGATTATTGTTATAAGCAATTGGTTTTATGACCTCAGTGTCCACCCAAGGGTGGATAACATGCAATTTATGCTGACTAATATCGTACTGCTTGGAGAGTTTAGATGCCATATGCTTACCAAGTGTAACAACCGCTTTAGCATCTCGATAGACTTTATTATTCATCCAATGCCATATTTTCACAACTGGGTTATTTATGGCAAATATACCCATCATAACCAACACATCAGGATGAATATCATAGATCAATACTGTGTAGGGTCGCTGACGAAAGCGAGTCAATAACCAAAACCAAGCGCCCAAAAGCGGAGGGTTGCTTGTAAGTAGAAATCCATCTGTTTTCTTTGAACCCAAAACAAGTCGGCTAATAGATATCAAATACTTTATCCAGGAAATTATTCTCTTGAGCTTCGATGTGCGATCATACACTGGTGCAATTATCAGGTCTATTTTTTTGGGCAATTGGTTTTTCAAAGCAAGTGTGTCAGGGTGGCCGGTGGGTAATAAGCAACCGTCTTCAAACAAAGGTGCTAGACCTTCAGCCAACTCACGAAACAGTGGACCAGCCATCTGATTCAACATTACCAGTCGCTTAATCTTACTCATAAACCAGCCAATTCATTCCTTCAACTTCTTGCAGCCAGGTATCAAGCCCAGTATCCTGCTTTATCAAATCAGGCACATCCAACCCATGCAATCTGACCAAAAGGTCCTCCAATAAAAACAAACTCAACAGCCAGTGAGTTAAATTTTGTTTTTGATTACTATCTGCAAAACACCATTGCCAGGACATGTTATTTTGAAGAGATAATTGATGAATTCTATTGGCCATACCTTTCGGCGATCGACATTCACTAGCAAAAACTAAGGCATCATAAAAGATTGGTCTTTTTTCAGAATATTCCCAATCAATTATATAAAGCTTGTTCCCATTATTGGTATCAATCAATATATTGGCAGGTTGAAAATCGCCATGCGTTTGCACAATATCAACCTGTTCACCACCACCAGTGTGTGCAATATTATTCAGCCAATTAATGATATTTTTCAATCTGGCTTTATCATCAGCTGTGTACAGGGCTGATAATTTATCAATTGCCATTCCCAATGGCGACATTAGAGAAGATAGACGAGCGCTGACTTTAACTACTTCGTAGTCTAAACCATATAAATCAACCAGCGCTTTTTGAGCCTCTGATAGAGCATACCCCTTGATAAGATTGTCTGATAAACGGTTCCAAGGTAGTGCAATAACCCTCTCCTCTGTATACCATTTGCCATCATCATCCCACTCTAGCAACTTAGGGATAGGCAAATCAGGGTTATTTTTTCTTAATTGAATTTCATTGCCAATAAATTTCTTGTTAAAGCCCTCTTTAAGTAAAACTCGACACTCGTTACAATCCAATTCAATAACTCTAATTGAATGATTGCCAGGCAAAATAGACCAATTAGACATTTGCTCTACCCACGGGTCAATATGAATTGATGCAGTCGAAACTAAATGGCGAAATGGCTTGGTAATAACGCTCCGCACATAAAGACTCTGCAAAAAACATCTGAACGAATGGGCGTTGTAGGCATATTCTGTTGCCAATGGTTTTAATAGGTCGGATTCAATCCATGCTGGAAAGATAAGATTCAACTTACCATGCACCAACAAAATATCTTTACGAAACTCGCGATGTTTTTTCCATGAAATTTCACCTTGCCACCCAAATCGATGAGTTAGATATTTTGATAGTGTTTCCGTAAAGACTTGTGGAAATGGCTCACGAGAAAGAAGTAAATCTAATCTCATTATGGGCTACCTCTATCCATCTTCCGTTGTATATATTGTGCTATTTCCGAACGAATTGAGTCGGCACTTCTTTGGCAATCTAGCGTTAAATAGTCGTGCTCGGAAAACTGGCGTTTATCCATATAAGCGGATAAACGCCAGTTTAATGTCTTTTCAGTATCCGGAAAAGGCTCGTCTTTTAGTATAGAGCGCCTCATAGATTCTTCGACGGGGATCCACAAAAGAAACGCAGCATTTGGCTTTAGCGCAACAAAACAAAGCACCCTCCAAACAAACATTTTTTGAAATTCCACGTGTGGAAAATTAAGTGAGAAGTCCAATTTCGTGTCGTTGAGATAGCGGTCACAAATAACAACACGGCGCAACAGTAACTGAAATCGCAAATAAACACCCCATAAATATATAAGATCAAATATTGCAACGTATAACCAGATACGCGCTATGAAAGGTCGAGATAGCTTATCTTGACGATACTCTGAAGCGCCAGGCTGTGGTAGCTTTTCTCGCAGCATCTTTCGCAGCGTACGCTTCAGCCATTCGAAGCCTGGCGTATAACCCCCACGTGCCCAGAGTATTACAACCTGCTTGCCATTATGTGAAAGAGACTGCTTTAACAGATCAATCTGCGTCGATTTGCCGGCGCCATCAAGCCCACTAAATGAGAGAAGCATTACCACGTCTTTCTTTTAGTGCGTTATTATAGATAGCTATCAACTTCTCCGCATTCCGCTTGGCATTCAACTCTTCTTCGACATACTCTCGACCAGCTTTACCCAACGATCCTGCAAGCACTGGGTTATCTATCAGGTTGCTGATAGCATCAATAAAAAATTTTGGATTATTATATTGAACAGCGATACCACCGCCGGCTTTTTTCAATAAAGATCCAAGTCCACCAATATCTGACCCCACAACAGGGGTGCCCAATGCCATGGATTCTGCCGCCACAAGAGAAAATGACTCGCCACACTGTGAGGGGACAATTGTGCAAAGTGCTGATGCCATGTGTGTTAAGCATTCTTGTTGACTAACTTTTCCCAAAAAATACACATGGTTGTATTTATTACTTATGCAATACCCCTTAAGATCAATCAGCTCAGGCCCATCGCCTATAACATATATTGGATATATTATTTCTGTCATGATAACTTTCAAGACATCTGATCCTTTTGATTTGGAAACGCGAGATGCGAAAACAACCCCCTCTCTTCTACAATCTCCTTTCAATATATTTGGCAAATTTTCCAAATCAATACTATTGGACTTGGTAACTAATTTATCAGCGGGAAATCCATTCAATAAATGCTCTCTCCGGACAAAATCTGATACCGGCATGAAGTAAGTTACACTTTTAAAAAGAAATTTACCAACCCTAACTATCCTGTTAATGAAGAACAAAATTAGACTTCGTGCGACATTCTTGTTACACCTATTGACAACGCCAGAAAATCCATTTTTTCCTGAACATTTGTCACAATACCGCCCCTCTCTATAATACGCCCCCTCCAAACATACCCATCTAACATTGTGTAAAGTTTGGATGATGGGCATCTTCAAAGCAGCAAGGTAAATCAGCAAGGAAATGCTTACATAAGGTGTAACAGTGTGCAAATGAACAATGTCTGGCTGAAAAGATTTGATCTTTTTTCTTATATAGTAAATTTCATACGGAAATACAAATAACCTAATTGGTCTTAGTAATTTATTAATCAGTCCATTGTTAAACCTAGATATATCATACTGAATAGCTACATGACCAGCCAAATTCAAGGACTTCATGTCATTTTTTGCAACCATTACCTCGCCAGACAATGAGCCTGGGTGCAGTGTTCCAATATAATTAAGTACTCTCATTTTTTTTGAAAAATCATATTTTTTTTACTTAGAACATTTTTTATTACTACAAACATAATAAAAAAAGGAAATAGCTGCGGTCGGATCAATGCATTTGTATGAAAAGTCGTAATCAAAAAACAGATCAAAATCGCAGTCGCCGCACCCAGAAAGAAATTATCTTCTCTGTAATATTTTTTTACATTAAACACAGAAAAAACAAATAACACAAGCGGTATTAAACCAAAAATAGTAACCAACTGAACCAAGAACAAATCATCACTCAGTATAGGTGAATAATCTGACTTAACCATGCCTGGATAGCTGTACCCATACCCAATTAATATATTGCCAAATCTATCTAAACCAAACGTGTCTAACTCTTTTAAAATAATTAAAAGAGTTCTATAAAAACGACCAATATCAAACATTTCTATAAATGATGGAAATTTTATAAAGAATGGGATGGCCATCACAGCAATAACAGGTAATGACCTTCTCATAAAATAAAAAAAACTATTGCGATAAAGAAAGACAGCGCCAATCGTTAACGAAATCCATGCGGTTCTAGCACCTGACGCCAAAAGCGCCACAATCATTATTAGGAGTATGGCTGTATATAAAAGACTCTTTCTGTGCAACATCGGAAGACCAGCTAGAATTCCAACCGCAATAAATAGGCCTGTAGAATTATTGTGACTCAAAGGCCCTGGCATTCTAAAAAATGCATCGCCACTGGTATTTACAAACCCGGTTATAAAGTTAGTGTTAGCCCCTGTTAACAGGCCCAAATCTTTTATTTTATAAGTGTAATGAAAAAAATCACCGCCAAGTGCATTGACATTGATAGACTCTAGCAGATATATTAACGAAACAATAAATCCCAAAATAAAAACTGTACAAAAAGCCCTCTCGATTAATATCGGCCTATTATTAAATAGAAACCAAAATGAAAGCAACAATGAAATTGGAAGCACGTAATCCTTAACGCCATACAAGACTGCATCAATCCCACCTTGTAATCCGCCTGGAGTGAGCAAAATAATAGCATACAAAAAAGACAAATAGAAATATGCTGGCATTTGTTTTTTTAGTGCTGTAATGTGCATTAAACCGTAAATCGACAACCCACATAAAGCCCCAATTTGAATTGCAATAGCTAAATTGCCAAGTCCTAGGGCAAATCTAAATAAATAGTATAAGGCGGTAAAGCACAGGAATACATACAGCAAAACACTCTTTGCACTAATATATTTCATTGTTATCACTACCTACCCCTCATATAGAAAAGAATGACGAATACTCTCCAATGTTTTGAAAAGGTTCGGCATTAACTCCATTCTTAAAATGCGCCACCCCTTTCGGCGTATTTGCATTTATACCGCCCAAATCAAACCAAGAGAGCCCTGCTTTCTTTGCGTCCTCTATGCTTTTCCAAATTAATAAATAATTTGCCTGTTGCGCCCTACCTATTTCACTAGACCAGCCTACCAAGTATGTAGCCGTATTTCCCGTATAAGCAATAAAAACAAAGCCACTAGTCTGAATGTTGTCTTCGCCTAAAGTTTGATACACTTTTATTTGGAAAGAATCACTACTCATATCAAACATGCCCAGCAACAAAGAACTAGAAATGCCGTCAAAAAATTTTATTTTTTGAAAATTCTCATAAATTCTAATTAATTCTATAATTTTGTCTTTGCTTGTTACCTCTATCGGATTTACGCCTAGCTTTTGCCCTTTACGCAATAAATTTCTCCATTTCTTGCGTAAATTCATAAACAAATAATCAATATCATTACCCATCAAGTGCAATCTAGAGCTGCCGTATGGTGTTTTTTTCCTACTAGGGCGATAACCAGATTGAAGAAAAGCCCTTTCCGATTCGACTGTTTTAAGACACTCTGGTGCGCAAGAAACAAACCACCACCGCCGGTGAAGCATATACTTTCTGATTGTCTTCCATAGTGCGCATAAGTCATCTTTATCTGGCATATTATCAATCTCGCTTTCAAACCAAACAGGGCCTCGATTAATTCTAATAACACCGCCAAAAAAAGGTATTTCTTTAACAAGAATTTGCAACAAGCCCCTTTTGTTTTTTTGTCTGTCGATTAATAAAAAACGTTTCAAACCCCACCCTTCACACTTTTTTGCTTCTCCATATTCCCAGCTTTGCATTAAATTTGCAAATTCTACTTTGGGCCAAAAGTCATCCCATGAGTTTTTACCAACTTCCTCTAAAGACCATAAGTGTGGCTTATTTTTCATTTAGAGCCTGGTGTATTAGTTTTAAGTAATAGTCAATATCGATCTGTTCGTGTAAAAAGAAAAATATAGTCAATGCAGTTCTTTCTATATCCAAACTATAAGATTTTGTTGATTGTCTTAATTCATAAGGCAGGTCTGGCCACATCATTACAGGGCACCCGCACGATCTAAATTTGCAATACAATTCACTAGCAACAATTTCAGACTCACACTTCATGCCAAAAATATAAGGAATGTCTTTTTCTCCAAAATTTGACAAGACCTCCCATTTTTTAAATTGCACAAGGGAGCTTAATAACGTATTTCTATTTTTTACTCTTATTTTCGATATTTCATTTATATTGTGGGACTTTGCTTCAATTAAATCAATTACTTTGGAGTTTGGAGTGAAAAATCCAGGAAATTTAGATTGAGAACTCCATTGCACTTTCCAAGTGCTCGTTTTTCGTTTATTTAACAAAAAATATCTTTTCAGCAATCTTTTCAAAAACCAAAGAAAAGGGAGGGATTTCTCACGACATAAAGAGTCAATTTTCATTTTATAATTAGAAAAAATAACACTTGCATTATTGACAGGGAAAAACTTATGAGGAGAGAAAAAAATATAATCCCCTACCCAATGATTGTGAACAGAAGGGTGTAAAACATGGGCACAATCCTCCACCATTGTCATATTAAAATTGTCACATAACTCTCGAGTACTGCTTTGTTTTAAAATTTGACCAAAATAATGCACATGTAAAAAAATATCAGGTTTCTGCACCTGCAAAATTTGCTTTATATGCTCGTAATTTGGGGTTAAGTCATCATGTAAATTATAAAAAATAAAAACGACCCCAGCATTGCGCAAATATCTAAGAGACTGCCCGCAAAAATATGCTGGCAACATTAAATGCACATCATTACTACCCTTTGATCTCTGATTGCAAATATTTAATAGGGAGTCTGCCCCACTGCAAAACCAAGCATTCTTTGCATACCCTTCGATCTTCCAAGTTGTACGATTCGTTTTTCTACCTTTAGCCAAGCTTACTAAATCAGAAAAATCAGGCAACGGGAGAGGGTGCACCATTGATTTATTTTTTTGTGTATTTTTGAAATGCAATCTTCATAATTCTTTCATATTTCCAATCAAATTGACCATCAATTATCAACTTAATTAGCCATAACGGATCTCCTGGAATTATATTTTGTCTAAATATAAAATAATTGTTAGGACTTTTATTGACAGAACCCCTAACATTGGAAAACGCATAATCAAAACGATTTTTAGCAAATTCAAATGCCTTGACGCTAACAGAGTCAGGAGTGCCAAATGGAAAGGCAAATATGCGAACTCTGCGTTTTATTTTATTTTCTAATCTGTTCGCCGAACTTTCAATTTCATCCTGTAATAAATCTAAATTGTCAATTTTTGATAGCATCTTATGTGTTGCAGTGTGCGCTCCAATTGTATGCCCATTATCAATCAACCAGTCAACATCACTCCATTTCATGGAAATAAAATCTTGCGAACTTTCTTGGCTGATTTTTGAATTTGGATAAAAATTCTTTTGTGAAAATACGAAAGAATCTGCTTTATTTAAGCCTATAAACTTCTCGGTAATAAAAAACATGGCCTTTACATTGTATTTATTCAATATACTTTCAGCAACAACCTTATTTGAATAAAACCCGTCATCAAAGGTCAAAAGCACTCCATCATTGATGTTTTCTTTTTCTGAAAGAAAATCACATGGATTAATAAATCCGTATTTTTTATCTATAAAGCAAATAAAATCCTCAAACCAATTGAATTGAATTTCTGAAATATTGTGCATAGTTACAACGCAAACTTTTGGCTTCTTCTTAAAAAAAATTGATTTTATTCTAAGAAGGCCTGCAACAATTATTCTTACATTTAGACCTTTCATTTTGAGCCAAAAAACCCTTTAATTTCAGTCTTTAGAATATATACAGATAATGATGGGTATCTAAATATATTTGAAACACTAAAATATGATTTATAAAAAAATCTTCTTTCTTTTAACCAATTTCCTAACAAAAGGTCTGAAGTGTTGTTATTGTGCTGTCTAGAATATTCTACAACTGTATTTAACAAGGTAATTGAATGATTCATAGATAGTCGAACCCACAGATCATAATCTCCTAAAAGTTGATAATAAGGATTAAATCTGTATTTTATTAATAATGCACTTTTAATCAGAACACAGCCTATAGATATTGGGTTTCTCTTAAGTAAGTCATTTGTAGTGCAAGTCTCGGAAACCTTATCAAGACTGTCTGTAGGCTTAAAAGACATTACAGGGTTTGAACTAAATACCTGATACCTTCCAAAAACTATATCATGCCCCTTCATGGCTAATATAATTTGCTTTTCTAATTTATTTTCTAGCCAAATATCATCACAATCAAGGAATGCAATATACTGCCCATTACACTTATCTATCGCTATATTTCTAGCGGCATAAAGAGGTATGTTTTTTTTAGTTTTATAACACCGAACCCTTTCGTCATTATATGATTTTACGATTTTTTCGCTACTATCCTTCGAGCAATTGTCTATGAATACAACCTCCCAATTATTATATGTTTGGGCAAATATGCTATCAACTGCCTCTTTAAGATAAGACTCGCCATTGTAACAATTCATAATGATAGAAACCAATGGCTGATTATTTTCCATAAAACTCCATTATTTTCATTACAATAAAATCTTGCTCTTCGCCTGTTAAATCAAAATGACAAGGCAAGGTTAATATCTCTGTATATATCTTTTCTGTAATAGGCAGGTTTTTATCGTCTTTATATTTAGTAATTAAGTGGTTTGGCTTATAATGCACGCCGCATTCAATATTATGCTTAATCAAATACTCTTTAAGCTCATCTCTTCTCTTGGCTTTTATTACAAATATATGTGGCAATATTTCATCATAATTAAAATTTAATAAATCAATCTCTTTTAAATGATTTAAATTTTGAATGTATTTATTGGCTATATTTTGCCTTTTTATCCTAAATTCCTCAACTCTATCAATCTGAACAATGCCTATTGCGGCCATAATATTGCTCATGTGGTATCTGAAGCCTTGATAATGAGCATCAAAATCCCAACTTCTTTGGCTTGTATATCTTTTGATAGAATCTTTTTCAACCCCAAGTAATCTTCCATCCTGAGCCTTTTGTATAAACTGTTTATCTCTTGAGAGGATTGCACCTCCCTCACCTGAGGTTATATTTTTTATCCCGTCGAAGCTAAAACAAATGACATCACCCTCAGTTCCGACTAGCTTTCCATTTCTCCTGCTTCCAAAAGACTGCGCTGCATCCTCTATCACTCTTAAATTAAATTCTTTTGCTAACCTGTAAACCCCATTCATTCCATTTGAGTTACTAGCATAATGAACAGGCATAATTACTTTTGTATTTTTTGTAATTTTTTTTCTAACATCTTCTATATCCAAAAATAAAGTGTCTGGACGCACTTCACAAGAAACAGGCTTTGCGCCAGTTGCCGATATGGCTTGATATGACGCTATATATGTCAAAGACGGAACTATCACTTCGTCTCCAGCCTTTAACCCTAAGATACTGAGCGCTAAATGAAGTGCAGATGTTCCTGTATTCACACAAACCACTCTCATGGGGCCGCCCAGGTATGTTTCGATTTTTTTTTCAAAAACCTTGACCTCTTCGCCCATGCCTAAAAACCCCTTCTCCAGCACCTTTAATACCGCATTTTTTTCTTTTTGAGATATGGAAGATTTTGACAGTCTTATTTTATTCAATTTCTAAACCCAATTAAAATCAATCTCATCTATATTGATATTGATAGCCTCGCTCGGATCATGCTCAATACTGGCTATATTAAGGAGCATGTTATATTTTCCAAGCCCTCTAAAAGCAACCCATAAATTTGGAGAAACTGTTAGCCTTTTATAATTATCTTGAGACAGTCTTATACTGAAAGAATTATTAGTTCTTTTATCAAAAACTACAAACTCTATTTCCCCAATTGGAACCACGAGATTTAATGTCATCTTAGTGTGTTTTTTCCAGCCTTTAATATCGCCCTGATTAATAGTTGAAAAATAAGCCTCACCAAAGCCATTAAATCCATCATCCTTTCTTTTCATGGCATGAAAGACATCTCCTTGTGAATTATGAATCCGCCTAAGTGATGTTACAATTACTCCGTCCACTGTAGTTTTTGGTCTTTTGCTATATTCTCGTACTCCAATATTTGCTCCATAGTTTTTTCAGAAATATCTTTGTTGCTATTGTAAAAATCATAATACCATTCGCCAGTAAATCTTATTGTATCTTGATACTCCATACTTGCTTGCCATCCAAAATGAAACAAGGCCTTATCACAATTTAATTTTAGTAATCCCGCCTCATGAAATGGGATATTGTCAGTAATCGTATATGCATTATCTAGGCTTGTAAAATCCCAAAATTTACTCAGATCTTTAAGAAGTTTCTCAACAGTATGGCTCTGCTCTGACCTTGGGCCAAAATTAAACCCCTCTCCATTCAAAGCTTCATCATTTAATAGAATTTGGCCTAAATTTAAATACCCACTCAGAGGCTCAAGAACATGCTGCCAGGGGCGAGTAGCGTTTGGACTGCGAACCTCTACAATCTCACTCTTGTTCCATGCCTCCATGCAATCAACCACAATTCTATCTGCAGCCCAATCTCCACCGCCTATGACATTGCCCGCCCTACCAATAGCTATTCTTACATTACAATCATCTTTGTTGAAAAAGGAATGATAATAGGATTTAATTATTAGCTCAGCGGCGCCTTTGCTACCACTATAAACGTCTTTACCGCCCATGCTATCATTCTCTCTATAACCCCAAACCTGCTCAACATTGTCGTATGCTTTATCACTAGTAATCATAATTGCAACACAATTGTGATTAGATGCAACTAGTGATTCTAGAATATTAGTTGTTCCAATTACGTTTGACGTGATCGTTTCTATTGGATTAGTATAAGATTTAGAAACAATAGGTTGCGCTGCAAGATGAAATAAAAAATCAGGACTTTCATTCGATACGATTTCTATC
>Ga0206681_10000849_pt1 | contig 15172 bp, 29 predicted proteins | sample M150012015metaG_FD_161048 | JGI IMG/M metagenome (GOLD analysis project Ga0206681, IMG submission 161048) | Ammonia-oxidizing marine archaeal communities from Monterey Bay, California, United States - M1 500m 12015 | ecosystem: Environmental > Aquatic > Marine > Intertidal zone | place: USA...
ATCCAAAAGAACACCAAGTTCTTCTCTAAAGGCTGTGTATTTTTTGGGATAGAAGGTGGACCACCTAGTAACTCTTGGTCTTGATGCCGGCACTGGGGCTATATTAAAGATAGCTTTATAGTTCATATGTCATTATTTGTATATTTGTGTTACAATTCCGTTGTTTAGTTTGTGTTTTATGTGGTGTGTTTCTTTTTGAACTTAGTGCGATTATACGCATTTAGTTGAATATAGCAACACTAAATTTAATGGAGTGTGGAAATGACATTAGGGGAAAGAGTTAAAGCGGCTCGTAACAAGAAGGGTCTGACGCAAGGACAGCTTGCCGATAAGTTGGGTATGTCTTATCATAATATTCAAAATTTAGAGTCTGGTCGTACTAAGACTTGTCGTTTCTTGGAGCCACTTGCTGAAGCACTTGGAACCACTCCCAATCATCTGTTTGCTGGAAGTAAGGAAAATGTAATTACAGTTGAAGCAGAGGTCAACATAGTCTCCCTTGATAGAGAGATAGAGTTCAAGCCACGATACAAGTATCATGTCGTTGAAATCAAGGATGGATCACCTTTTTTCTTAACTGGTGATGCTGTACAAGTTGCTGAGATTAATAAAATTTTCCAACAAAAAGTAAGATAGTCTACACATTAATTTCAAAATGATCTATAATCATCCTAACACATACAAAGAGTGTGTGTAAAAGAGGGTTAGGCCAATACACGACCTCTTTAAAAAGCGTTTAATTAATGCTGTTAATGATAGGGGAATTATGAGTATTGCAGTTAACCTAAGTGATAATATCAATGAGTTTGAAGGTCTTGTCACAGGAAGAAAGATAAAAGAGTTAAGAGATGCTTGGATTTCACACATCAAAACTGAACTTGACTACATCAAATCAATATCTAATCAAGCAATGGTTCACATGAAGAACGTCATCAAGGCTTCCCATGTGCTTCAAGATATTTATGAAATGGCAGTTAACTTTTCACATAAAGACAAAGAGTACAACATGACCAAGTACACCGATAACCTCTTATCTAATATTTAATTCTTCTCTAAACATCTAGCCAGACTAACCTCTGGCTTTTTTACGTCTGTTGTTTGTAATTTATTTAGTGTAGTTTGTTGTAATTTACTTTGTATTGCTGTATCATGTTATACATGTTCAATTGAATTGAACTAGATTAAACGCAGGAGAAGCGATAATGACACAACTAGAAAATCACATGGTTCTACCACACCCAACCCCAGAACAATGGGAGTTTGATGCGGAAGATCTAAACCACACTTTAATGCTCGATGCTTGGGATGACTTTTGTTACCTAAATCACAAAGAACTTGACTACCTAGAAAAGACTAAGCGTTTTCAAGTTGACTCAGAGCAATTCAACATCGACACTCTTAACTATGCCAACTACGAGGCATTGAAAGATTCGATTCTCAACAGACTTTCCACTTTTGAACAACTCTACTTCAAAGCCGAGATGTTTGAGTATGAGGGCGTTGATGTCAATCTTGGTCCTCTGATGTACCAATGGTGGGTGTTAGCATGAGTACAAAAGAATTTGTTGAAGAGGTTTTGCAAAGTTTGATTTTTCTAGTTGGTTTTTTTGGCTTATTAATACTAGGAGTAACACTCGCATGAACATTATCACTAAATCCAACAGAAAGGCATACCTTGCTAAAAAACAACCAGCTTACCAATCTGGCTGGTTTGCAGCAGAGAAAGGTTATCCTCTCAAGCCACTTAATGGATCGCCTAAAACCCAGTTTTATTATGAGAATGGCTACAACGATTGTAAGGCCAATGAGTACACAGTAGACGGTCAACCAACTAGCCAGGAGAAAATCGCATGATAAAACCAGCCACCAAATGGAGTGAACTAGACACATCAGAAGTTGAATTGCACGAATGTGAATTAGATGGATGTAAGTTATACAGTTTTCAAATGTCTGGTTTTAAATTTAAAGACGGCACACTATTACCACCATTATGCTCTGTTGAAAGAGACACCTGGGAAGAAGAAATAGTGAGTACGTTTGAGTCAGAGGCGTACAACCTTGCCTACGAATTAATAGAGTGGGGAGAAGGCTATGCCTAAGAAACGCTATGTCGTAGAAATGGATATGTTTCTTTGGGCTGAAGATGATTTGGCTGCCAAGGAAGCTATAAAAAAATTGGTAGGTCAGTTCGATACCGATAGCGACCCCAAAGTCCACCAGTTACACGAAGTTCCTTGGGGAATGAAAGGCGCAAGAAAGGTGGAACTTAATGTTTAACAATGGAGAAAGATATGGGAAGAGTTAGCGAGTTAGCTGCGACTTTAGAAGATGCAGAAAAAATAAAGAGAGATTATTTACCAGGATACGATGAAACGGCTTCATTTTTGGTAAGTCAAGCCTTTGACACTGTGTTCAAGGACGATCTCACAATAAACCAAATGAATGGACTCAAGGTAATTATGGATGAGTATTTTGTTTTAAAGAGACAAATTCAGGAGGAAGTGTAATGGCAACAAAAACAGAAATACTAAGAAGGTTGTACAAAGAAAACGGCCTTGAACAAGAAGATGTATTTACACACGATCATTACAAGATCATTAAGCGTGAAGGTATTGATAAGATTCAAGCAAAGCAAGCTATTGATGTTAGTTATGAGGTTGTCAAGTGTGAATCTACTTTTTGTGTTGTTAAAGCAACAGGACGCTTGAATGATAAAACAATTGAAACCTTTGGCTCTGCGCTGAAAGGTGGCTACAAAGAAGGCAATACTAACACTTGGTATGTCATGGAAATGGCCGAGAAAAGGGCTATGTCAAGAGCTGTTCTTAAACTTGCTGGTTTTTATGCTGTGGGTCACTATGGCGAAGATGAATCTGAGTCCTTTGACAGACGAAAGAATAAGTCGAGTGGACCAACACCAACACCAACGCAATCAAGAAATGCCGAGATTGTCCAGGCTAAAGCCGACCTAGATGTTGCTAAAGAGAATGGTGACTTAGAGGCTGCAACTAATATTTATGAAGATGCGATGGACAAGGACTGGGTACAAGTGTGTGATTATCACACAGCACTATTCGGTGGTGAAAAAGTAGCTTAACAAATTGTTCCAACGCCTAGCTTGGGGCGTATTAATACCGAGAATGTGTCTGCCAGTACACATGTTGAAAAACTGGCACCAAATTAGGGGGCTTGTGTTAAGAATTAATGTGACAAGTTCCCAATCGCCTGTTGAGGCGTTAAACCAGCATGAGTTAATCCTCTTAAGTAGTGGGTAAATACTCTCGCCAGCTAGGTCTTGCAGGACCTGGTTGGCACCTAATTTTAATAAAGCCAGGAGGCGAAATGAGTGATCAAAATGAAATTGAATTTGTAGATGGTCTAATGATTAAAGAACCAAGAGAAGGTGCGCCAGACTTTGTTAAAGCGTCTATCTCTATTAAGCGTAAAGATCTTGGTAATTGGCTAAGAAACAAAGAAGATGATTGGATTAATATCGATGTTAAAGTCTCTCGTGGTGGTAAATGGTATTGCTCGGTAGATAACTGGAAGCCAACAGAGGCAAGCCAAAACATGGGTATTAAAACAATGCCACACAACGAGCCAGAAACTATAACTGAATCTGAAGAGATACCATTCTAATGGGTACGTTTAAAGATTACGTTTTGGATGATGGGTCCATAGTCAATGTACCAATGATTATGGCTCGTTTGGGCCTTGCTGAAGGTAGTGCCAAGGCAAGGATCGCAAATGGTCAGCGTGATCCAAAAAAGGTTTTTGCAGCTAAAGGTGTCCGAGTTGGTCATGCTTATTCAAAGCATGATAAAGCCAGAAGAGAGAAAGGCCACGTTAAGGATAAAGAAACGAAAGAGCAAAAGCTAACCAGGCAGCAAGAAACACTAGCCAATTTCGTTATCAAGACCAGGCCTTTTTACAACGATCCATTTTATAGATTGGCATTAATCGCCATATAGGATAATATTATGAGTAATAAGTTAATTAGAATGAGACAAGTTAGGGAAATAACGGCTCTCAGCCCAACAACCATATACAGACAAATGGCTAACGGGCAATTCCCATCAATGGTTCATTTAACTGAAAAAACCAGTGCCTGGGTAGAGCAGGAGGTTTTAGATTACGTTGAAGCTAAGATTGCAGATAGGGCTACCGCGTAATAAATCCAGGTAGTCACAATACTCTTGCATCATCTCTCTACGGTATTCAAGTGTATCTGGCCTTAAATAAGCCTCTCTGGATTCGTTAGTCAATACATGGCTTAGTGATTGTTCAACCGCATCCCAATTGTACAACTTAGTTTGTTTTTTAGGATCGGTTGAGCCTTCAGGTGAAATACCATAATTTAGCCTAGTTGAACCCATAGATCTCCAGCCATGAGGCACCAATTTAGCGGGATCAATCCCAGAATATTTTAACCTTGGTCCTAATGACTTTTTAGATATAGGCTTTGTCACAACTCCAAACTCCCTTACTTTTGGGAAAACATAATCACTCGTAACACCATCCCTTTTTGCACACTTTTTTGCCTCTTGTAGACAATGCTTTAACTGTGATGTTATAGGGATAATATGGTCATCCTTCCTATGTCCTTTCATTCTCTCTTTAGGGATAGTGATAAATCCCCAATTAAAATCTATCTCGGACCAGGCTAATCCAGCCAATTCATTTGATCTAAGCAGTGTTAATGGTGCTATTGTTGTTGCGATAGATAATTGCCAGGATCCGTGCGTTGTTGTTTTATTAAACTCATCTATCCTTTGTAAAACCTCCCGAATATCAATAGCTTTATACACAGTAGCATTATGTTTTTTTGTTCTGTTTTGCTTCATATCGGAGAGATCAATTATAGATACTACGTTATAAGGTATTCCCGACACCCTTTTCATGGCGTAATTCATAATCTTGTGCAGCCACCCTTTGCACTTATCCCTTGTTGCTAATAGGTTTACTTTTTTGGACTTGCCATTATTGAGTTTTACAATCTTGCCATCTTCAAAAGTCTCCAAGATGTTTAGTATTGAATTTGTCGTAATATCCTTCACATTCATATGACCAATGATTGGAAGCACATAATCCCGCATTACCCCTTTAATCCATAAAGCGTAGTTATATGACCAACCATCATATCCCTTTATATATTCAGACTCCATATTAAAGTCATTAGGGAAAATGCCAGATTTTGACTTATACCACTTATTGTATATAACCTCGAATCGCTCTTCGTTTGGACCAATCTTTTCATTGGTAAAATGCTCTTTAAGGTTAACACCCTTTATAGCTAACGGCCTGTATTCGTTTTCACAAATAGCCCTGGCATCGCCCAACTGGGTACCAGGATATTCACCAAAGGTATAATAGGTCGACTTTTTCTTGCCCAATTTATTGATATAAGAATACCTATATAGCCAAGATATTATTCCGCTTGGCTTAACGGCAATGTATAATCCGCTTGTTTTTAAATCCTTAACCCTATACAAGTTTGTCGGCTTTTTGATCTTATCAATAAAAGTAGTTGAAAAAATTCTGCTTTTTTTATGGTCCATTTAATGTGTATTTTCAATTTGTACACATAATTGTACACAAAAAATCTTAAAACAATAAGATAATAGAGGTCAACAAGGTCAATAAGGATTTATTTAGATATACCAGTAAAGCCTATAATAGCAACGTTTACAGGCCTACTGGATATAAAGTGGTTAATATGGTTAAAATCAATAGTGATTCTAAGCCGTAGGTCATACGTTCGAATCGTATTGGGCGCACCACTAAGGTTGTAGAGGTTTTAAGGATATTTAGATTGACTTTGTACACATCAGTGTACACATTAAATATATAAACCTATTACGCATATAGGGCATTTACTCATATAAAGATGTTTCTATATACGATCCAATAAGCCCTTGATTTTGGCTATATTGGTATCGCCTGGCAACTGCTGCCATTTGTCAAAATAGGCTTGATCTGATGGCTTGAATTTGATTGATACTTGCTTAATAGATTTGTTCCATTCTGCTGTATATTCGGCCATCACTTTTTTAGTGTGTTCGGTTAATTTTCTCATTGCTATAGTGTACCATAACCAGCCCTAAATTAAGACTTTATTATCAATCAATACCAAAGTATAACAGACGATAAAAAACCCCGATTAAGGGGTTTTAATGGGTTTGATTTACCAGTCTAAAATGACAGGGCTACCGCTCTTTGTCTGATAGCCTGGTATCTCGATATAATTTTCGTCAAAATTGCCATCCATCATTACCCAATCATTAAAAGCATCCAAGTCGCAAGTATAACGATCATTGACAATATTGTTGTGCTGCTCAAAGATCCGTTTTAAATCGCTTTTATTTATTTGCTGCATAATGCCTCCTGGATTTTGGGTAAATGCCCACGCCTTTAAATGTCAAGTCATCATTGTATAGGGCTATCCATTTTTTATCAAGATCGTCAGCGTTTAAAGATGTTTTAATCCGAATCCATTTAGATCCAGCACTATTTAATTTATAGAATTTCATTTTATTACTCCTGGTTGTTGTTTTGGATCTTGGGTGACTTCATTAAATACAGGGGTTATAGTATCCCAGGTACCATCCATACAGGGCGCGGTATTTTCAAGCATCGTCAAAGCAATATCTGCTGTATAACACCCATCACTTTCACACTTATTAGAATAACATTCATTGCACTTATACAGCGCTAATTCGGCCGATGATAGGTATATATTTTCTGTGTTATTCATACATACACACCAACCATTGAGATTGTTTTGCCTTTTGGCAACCCTATAAATTTTCCCTTTTTGCCCGCAAAATGCACCACACCAATAGCGTCGTTATATTTCAACAGTGTTGTTTGATATGCACCGTCTTTAATACAAACCAGGTTCCAGGTAACATCTTTACCGTTAAAGTTTGATACATGTTGTGCGCCGCCGTGATTTTCAGCGGTTTTATGATCAATTAGTTTTTGTATTGTTATATTTCTCATAATATCCCCTTGGTTATTGTTTTTTCTGTTAACTGGTCAATAATATTAATTAAGTCATTATTGCGCTTTTGTTCTTTTGTTAGTCTCATTTGTTGCTCCTATATTGTTGTGTTTTACTATGGCAATCCATAGCATTAAACACATAGTAATCCATAGCCAAACAAATGTCAAGCATTAATTTAAATAACATAATAAATAGGGATAAAGATACAAAGGCAGCCAATGGTATTACTAAAGGATAAAGTCGGTTATATCGGCTTCTGTCTGAGCGTGTCGGCTTGTATAGAGTTGGATTAAAGAGTGCTAGTCAATATCCGCCTAGGTATTACTATACTAAATCAATTGTAAGTAATACACTAAGGGATAGATAACACTATTGATGATGGTTGTTGATAGGATCGGACAGATTAATATAGTCTATGGATTAAATGCTTATGGGTTCATTACCCAACTCATATTCATTCCCCCTCACAGCCCCAACAGTAGGCCAAACACAGGCCCGAGCCATTCATTTAATGGTTATTATTGCTTAACTGGTGATCTATATAGCCCTGAGAGTCCCATATCTTCGATTCTAGCCACTTTTATGACCAGGCCCTTACTGTGGTACAGGGTGTAGTGCATAGGAGGGACCCATTGGATCTCTCGGGAATTTATTGTTATACCATCCACCCCACAAGAAATGAACTTTCAAAAATAACCCTAAAACAACTCACTCAGCAGAAGAATCTTAATGTTTACCTCGAGTCTATATAGAAGAATGTTTAACTATTACCCTATATAGGCGGAGTTTGGATTAAAACGTCCATATAACGTCCATACCATTATGAGCGTTTCTGTATCTCCCTATCAATATACCACATTGCTTTCTTTAAATCCTCTATTCCGTCATCGTTGTGCTTTAGGTCAGCCCTCCATATGTATTTGAGGGCATTACCCAGGCAGAAGTTCATATGCTCTGTTATCTGTATTGCTTCGATACCTGAAGGGTGGGATTTATAGTGGTCTGGATTAATAGAATCTTTTGTCATATGGGTTTATCCTTGTTGTGGTAGGGGTTTTCGATGTGTAAATATAGTTCAATTATACACACACTATTTGTGTGGTTAATGGTAAAATAGAGACAAGTTTGAACCACTTCCCCCAGTGTGTTCAATACCCCCAGGTAGTTAGGTCCCTCCATTGCCTAACTACCACCCCTCCTTCCACTAAATACCACTCTCCATTAGTCGAATCATGGCTGAAAAAAAGAAAAGAAAAGGCAACCCTGCCCTGTACAAGGGAATGAAACCCCTTAATCCCGCAGGTAGACCCAAAGGCTCAGTTAATAAGTACACCGCCCTCGCTAGAGAAGTGATGAGTGCTAAAGGTCCAGAGATCGTTGATAAAGTAATTGAAAAGGCATTAGAAGGCGATGTTCACTGCCTGAAGATGTGTATTGACCGAATTCTACCAGTCCATAAAGCCGTTGACCCAAATAGAACAAAAAGTGATTCTCAAGTCATTATTAATGTTGCTTCAATTGATTCAATTGAACAAAGAGCTTTATCTACGCCAAAAGAGAAACTGGTTAATCCAAAAGAGAAGGATGAGGACGAAGTAATTATCAATATAGCGGAGGAAGAATGAGCGAAGAAGAAAGATTGCTAATCGACATATTGACTGTTGTTGAGGATCATTTGGAGTCACTACCTAATGGTAATACACAATTTCAAAACGAACTTCACGATAGATTCTTGGAGATGCTTGATTATCTTGGAGATTTGCTTGTATTAGAGCAGGATAAGCGTGGCTGAACTAAACGTAGACCTACACCCTGCCCAACTTCAAATCTTCCACTCGGATAAGAGATTTAAGATTGTTGCTGCTGGTAGACGTTTTGGCAAGTCAAGATTGGCTGCTTGGATATTACTGATTAAAGCCCTACAATCTGACAGCAAAGATGTGTTCTACATCGGTCCTACATTTCAGCAATCCAAAGACATTATGTGGGGGATGCTAAAAGAGTTAGGTCAAGACCTGATTGCAGCAGCACATGAGAATACGGCTGTTCTAACGCTGATTAATGGTCGCAAGATATACCTTAAAGGCTCAGACAGACCCGATACGCTCCGTGGTGTTGGTCTATCTTACGTTGTGCTAGATGAATATGCCTCCATGAAGCCCGTAGTGTGGGAACAAATCATTCGCCCTACCCTTGCCGATGTAAAAGGTGGTGCCATGTTCATTGGTACACCTGCGGGTAAGAATCACTTCTATGATCTGTACAAAGATGCCCATGATGATGACGATTGGGATGCGTTTCAATACAACTCAACAGATAACCCATTCATACCAGACGAGGAAATAGAAGCTGCCAAGAAAACAATGTCCACCATGTCGTTTAGACAGGAATTCGAGGCATCATTTGAAACATTCTCAGGGGGAATCTTCAAAGAAGAGTGGTTCAAGACCTCTGAAGAACCAGAACAAGGAAATTATGTTATTGCTATTGACCCTGCTGGCTTTGAAGCGGTTGAAACAGAAAGAAACCTAAAAAGAAGTAGATTGGACGAAACGGCTATTGCCATCGTCAAGATAGATAGGGATAAGTGGTGGGTCAAAGACATCCTCCACGGCAGATGGAATATCAAGGAAACAGCCAAGAAAATACTCAAATCAGCCATTCTCTGCGAGTCCTCTACAGTAGGCATTGAAACAGGCTCTCTACGCAACGCCATATTACCTTACCTTGAAGATGAAATGCGTACCGAAGGTACGTTTGTCTCCATCATTGAAATGCGACACGGTGGTAAGAAGAAGAACGACCGTATCACCTGGGCATTACAAGGTCGAATGGAACACGGCCAAATCACCTTTAATGAAGATAGAGATTGGAGGCCATTTGTAGGACAGATGGTGGATTTTCCAAACCGTCTTAGCCATGATGACATGCTCGATGCTCTTGCTTATATTGACCAGGTATCAGTAGCAGATTTCGCCCATTCAATTGAACTTGAAGATGATTGGGAGCCGATGGACTCCGTTAGTGGCTATTAATGAAAGCAGACATAGAAGAAGCCATACAAGCCTGTAAGAACCTTAAAAGAGCTTATATGCACACTGAGATGTTCTGGGTTCACCAATCACAACTAACAGTATTAGAATTTTTAAAAAAAGCTGGCTTTCAGTCGGTTTCAATCAAAGAGGAAGAAGATGTACAGAAACATAGATGATTTAGACGAAGAAGAGTTCGATGAATTGGTCGAATATAGTGACACAACCAAAAATTTGGTGTCTAGGTACGCCATTGCTTGCCAGGTGATCGCTAATATGACTGAGGAGATGCACCCAGAGACTAAATCCAATGATGACCTTGTGGATTTAACCATTTGCAAGATGCTTATGGACGGTGTTATCGAAGTTGAAAATATTAGTGATATGATTCACTAATAACCCTACATTTTGTGTGGTTTTTATGGTAAAATAGGCCATATTGATACACTCGTATCAAATCAATTCCCTAACCATAACTATCCCTTCTGGATAGCGGTAATACAAAGGAACAGCACTCTAGCTGACAATTCCACACAAAACTAAATTTTTGAACTGTGGAAATATATGGATAGTAACGAATCTGACTATCAAGCCCTAGCAAGCTGGCTCACATATCGACTCGATAGCTGGCGCAATCACCGAGACATTAACTACACCCATAAATGGGATGAATATTATCGTCTGTGGAGAGGTATTTGGGTTGATGGCGATAAAACAAGACAATCAGAAAAATCAAGACTTATTGCCCCTGCCCTACAGCAAGCAGTAGAGTCCTCTGTAGCAGAATTAGAAGAAGCCACCTTTGGTCGTGGTAAATGGTTTGACATCAAAGATGATGTCTTAGACCAAGATAGCTCAGACGCAGATTATGTGCGTAACTTATTACAAGAAGATTTAGAGGGTGCTGGCGTGAAAGATGCAGTATGTGAGGTCTTTTTGAACGGTGCAATATATGGCACGGGTATTGGTAAGATCGTTGTCGATCAGACAATAACTCGCTCTCCTGCACAAGTCCCTGTTGAAGGGACTCTTACTTCTACGCGTCAAATCGTAGAATATCCGTCCATAGATGTGCGTGTCGAACCAATCTCACCCAAAGAATTCCTCATCGACCCCTCCGCAAACTCAATCGATGAAGCACTTGGTGTCGCTCACGAGGTAATCAAACCTCGATACCACGTTATTGAAGGAATTCAGTCAGGCATTTATCGTGATGTTCCCCTTGACGGTAGCTACGACACGGTGAGGTTTGGTTTCGATCCAGACACAAAACTTGCAGATGAATCAGACTCTGTAAAGATTACTGAATACTGGGGCAAAGTACCTAAACGATTCCTTAAAGCGAAAGCAGATAAAGATGACTTTGAATACACTAAGAAAGACGTTCTAGTTGAGGCAGTAGTTACTATTGCTAACGATGAACACATCCTTAGAGTAGAAGAAAACGCCTTTATGATGGAAGATAGACCTTTCATCTACTACCAACACGACATCGTTCCTAACAAGTTCTGGGGCAGAGGCGTGTGTGAGAAAGGATACAACCCGCAAAAGGCATTAGATGCTGAGATGAGAGCAAGAATTGACTCTCTGGCTTTAACCACTACCCCAATGATGGCTGCGGATGCGACAAGGCTACCAAGGGGAATCAAGTTTGAGGTTAGACCAGGTAAGACCGTACTAACCAATGGTGACCCTAGGCAAGCTATTATGCCTCTGAACATGGGAACCACAGACCCCTCAACATTTAACCAAGTGGCTGCCCTACAGAACATGGTACAAATGGGTACAGGTTCAACCGATACTGGTGCTGGTCCTAATGGTACTGCCTCTGGTATGTCGATGATGCAGTCTGCTGCTATTAAGCGACAGAAACGCACCCTAATGAACTTTCAGAACACCTTTTTAATCCCAATGATTAACAAGTCGATGTGGCGCAAGATTCAGTTCGATGTAGACCGCTATCCTGTCTCTGATTACAAGTTTATCCCGTACTCAACGATGGGCATTATGGCTAAAGAGCTGGAAATGACTCAGATGGTACAAATGCTACAGGCTATTCCCAAAGAATCTCCTGCGTTTAACGTCATCTTACTCGCTCTCTTCCAAAACTCATCTATCCACAACAGAGATCAGATTGTCCACGCATTGATGCAAGGCAACGAGCCTAATCCACAGCAACAACAGATGCAACAGATGGCTATGGAGCTTGAGATTCAACAGAAACAAGCAGATGTTCAAAAGACACTTGCGGAAGCTGAAGAAGAGAAATCCAAAGCGATTAAATGGCAAGCTGAAGCAGCTACCAACCTCCCTAATGAGATTGATGTTCAGGCGAAGGTACTCAAACTTCAGAAAGATGCTATTGGCTTAGAAAAGACCAAAGCCGACATTATGAATACCCACTCAGAAACGGCAAGAAACGTGCCAGAGGTAGAACACCTCAAGTCTGAGACCATCCTCAACCTAGCTAAAGCCAGGGCAGAGGGAGAAAAGAAAACCATTCCAACCTTTAACTGATAACCGTTGAAAACAGACGAACAGTTTCTTAACGACAGGTTGACGATGATGGAGTCAGATGGCTGGCTCGACCTCATCCAAGACCTAACAAACATTGAACGTAGTGTTAGAGATATTGACACTATGCAAGATGACAAAGACCTCTGGGAAGCCAAAGGTCAGTTGCGAATTATAAACTTGATTCTAAGTTTAGAAAACACAACAAAACTCACTTTAGAACAATCTCAATAAGGTCACTGCTCGACCTTTGCCGAGACTCTAAATCTTAAACCACTTCACAACCCTATAGGGGCGGAGAACCAATATGACAGTAGTAGTAGATGACGCATCGAGCGTTGAAAATAACCAGGTAACAGAAACTCAAGAAACAATCGCACAGGACACAGTATCAACAGAGGTAGTTGAATCTACCAAGGAGGCTACATCGGAGCCTGTAGATAGTGAAATCCCTGAGAAGTATGCTGGTAAATCAGAACAAGACTTAATCGAGATGCATCTTAATGCAGAAAAACTCTTAGGTAAACAAGGTCAGACCGTTGGTGAACAACGAAAGACCATTGAGAGCTTACAAGAGTTAATCGACAACCTCAAGTCTACACAAGCTACAGAACCAACAGAAGAAGCCCCAAATTTTGAGGATCAATTCTATAACGACCCTGCAAACGCAGTCAACTCGGCTATAGAAAACCATCCTGAATTAATTAAGGCTAGAGAAGATAGAGTTAAACAGGAGCATCAAGCAAGCCTTGGTGTACTCGAAAAAGCCTACCCAAATTGGGAAGAACGTGTTCAAGACACAACCTTTCAAAAATGGTTAGGTGAAAGCGAAATCCGTACAGAGATGTTCCGCAAAGCAGACTCTGACTATAGACCCGACTATGCGATTGAATTGTTCGATATGTATGACAAAGTAAACATGATTGATAAAACAAAAGAAGTCGAAAAGCAAGAAGAGTCTAAACGTCAGGAAGCCATGCGACAAACCAAATCTGAGACTCGCTCCTCTGGAGATTCTATTGGTGGAAAGAAATCATATCGAAGAGCAGATTTAATCCGCTTAAAGCAAACCGACCCACTGAAGTACGAAGCTATGCAAGATGAAATCTATCAAGCCTATGCCGAGAACAGGGTCACTTAATAAACCCTTATAGGAGAAATAAATCATGGCTAACATGACAACGACTACTACAGCTAATTTCATTCCAGAAATCTGGTCTGATGAGGTAGTAGCCACATATAAAGCAAACCTAGTCGCTGCTAATCTAGTACGCGGCCTAAACCACGCAGGTAAGAAAGGTGATTCAATTCACATTCCTAACCCTGCTCGTAACGCTGCCAATGCTAAAACGGCTGGCTCTGATGTAACAGCAATCACAGATACTGCTGCTGACATCGTAGTTAGTATCGATCAGCACTTTGAGTGGTCAATGTATATTGAAGATATTGCTTCTCTACAAGCAATCTCATCTATGCGTAAGTTCTACACTGATGATGCTGGTTTCGCACTGGCTGATAAGGTAGATACTACTGTATTGACTGAGCTTAAATCTGCTGCCACTAACGACCTAACTGGTTGTACAACTACAGGCTGGGATACAACTATCTTGTCTGGTGTTGAAGCACTTAATGATAACAACGCACCTATGAATGGTCGTGCATTAATGGTTTCACCTGCTACTTACAGCAAGCTACTTGCAGAACCTCGCTTCTCAGAGCAAGCAAAGCTGGGTACAGGAACTGCAATCTCAACTGGTAAAGTTGGTTCAATCTATGGTGTAGATGTGTATGTATCTACAAACGTAGGTGGTTCTGGTGTTGAGAACGCTGTAATGTTCCAAAAGGATGCTGCGGTTCTAGCAACACAACAGTCTGTACGTTCACAGACTCAGTACAAGCAAGAGAAACTAGCTGACCTATTCACTGCTGACACAGTGTTTGGTGTTAAGTTGGTTCGTGCTGGTTCAGTTGTTCAGATGACAGGCGCTTAGTATCTTTAACCGAAACACCTTGGATTCGTCCAGGGTGTTTTATTAAGAATATTTAAGATAAGGTGAATATGGAAAACTTAAAGAAATTAATCGTACCACTGGTCAAGATATTTAAAGGTATTGGCTGGTGCTTTGATCGTATGTCTGACCTTGCAGATTGGATCGTTAGATTACTAAACAAGAATAGCTAATGGCAATTGATAGAGGACAAGGAATTGCCACAACTCTAAACAATGCTGAGTCGTTTGACTTTGGCTCTGTCCTTGATGATGCTACCGCTGCCAAGGTTGCTGCTGAACTAGCCCAGACATTAGCAGAGGCAGCCAAAGATATTGCAGTCAGTAAATCAGATGCAATTACCGAATTAAGTGTTGTATATGTTGCCCTCTCTACAGGCTCAACCCCCTACGTTACTTACGACACGGCCACCTCTACAATCACCCTTTACATAGCTGGTGGTGCTGATGGTTCTGATGGAGCTGATGGTGATGACGGGGCAACTGGCCCACAAGGAGAGCAGGGCCTAACGGGAGATAACGGTACGAACGGCACTAATGGCCAAGACGGTGATGACGGTATCAGTATATCAAGCTCAAGTTACAACGCAGGTAACGGAAAAATAACAATCA
>Ga0206681_10000850_pt1 | contig 15169 bp, 13 predicted proteins | sample M150012015metaG_FD_161048 | JGI IMG/M metagenome (GOLD analysis project Ga0206681, IMG submission 161048) | Ammonia-oxidizing marine archaeal communities from Monterey Bay, California, United States - M1 500m 12015 | ecosystem: Environmental > Aquatic > Marine > Intertidal zone | place: USA...
AAGGAAAGTCTTTTGTGGCTCTTAACTTAGCTAGCACCCTTGCATTATCGGGTAAAAAAGTGCTCTTAGTAGGTATGGATTTAAGAAAACCTAAATTATTAGAGTACTTTAATATTCAATCTCATGAGAAAGGGATTAGCCATTATTTATCAGATGCCAGTATTACAGTAACCGACTTAATTTTTCCTGCGCCTAATAATATTGAAAATATGGACCTGATAGAATCTGGTCTGATTCCACCTAATCCCGCTGAACTCTTGTTAAACACTCGCTTATCCGAACTCTTTACGGAGCTTCGAACTAAATACGACTATATAGTAGTAGATACAGCACCCGTAAACTTGGTAACCGACACCTTATTGATTAATGAGTATATGGATATGTTTGTTTATGTAGCGCGCGCGAACTTCCTTGACAAACGTTTACTTGTTGTTCCAGAGAGTTTATATACCGAAAAACGACTTAACAACATGGCTATACTCATTAATGGTATAGACCATAAAAGAGGCTATGGTTACGGTTACGGTTACGGCTACGGTTACGGTTATGGCTACGGTTATGGCTACGGTGAATACAGTAGCGATAAAAAGAAAAAGAATAAATGGAAGTTTTGGAGCTGATAAACAAACTCCATTGTCATCTTGAGGCAACAGAAGGAGATAATGGGAGGAAAGCAAAGAGGGTTTAGAGTACCTCAAACTGACCAATAACAACTCATTGACACCATGGATTCACCTATATCGGAAGCAGTTCTCGAAGCCAAAGAACATTACCTTAGATGGAACACCAAAGTGATAGATATTCACAAAGAACTTATAAGCTATAATGCCTCGGTAGATATTTATGATCCTTGGGAAAAAAAGAAGAGGTTAAATCCACCTATGGTATTGACTTAATTGATAAACTAGATTTATCACATTATCAAGCGGTAATTCTTTCTGTAACACATAATGAATGTTTAAACATTGATTTTAAAAATCAAAAGAGTAAGGAGCGCATTATTTTCGACACTAAATAGGTAATTGCCTCTGATAATATAGATGCTAGATTATAGTTGCTAGTAGTACAAGCTAAGCTACAAGTTAGATTTACTAGGCGATGATATGCAGTCATGTGATTGGCTATTACAGATATAATAAAATGAATATTTTTAAAGAAATAGAAGCTGACTTATTGCATCATAAATTACAGATAGATTCTGTTGATCATAATAGACCTTGGGGAGGATTTTTTGTAATTAAAGAAGCCGACGCACAAATATTTTCTAATATCTATTTTGATGAACACGATATTGAAAGTCTTCGAAAGGCGGGAAAACTTAGTCCAAAAATTTTATTTGTAAAACCCAACTCAAGGTTGTCTTGGCAATATCATAATAGAAGAGCTGAAACTTGGCGAATTATAAAAGGTTCTGTTGGGGTCGTTCGTAGTCTAGATGATACTGAAGGAGCGGTTAAAGTATTTAAAGAAGGAGAAATCATCATTCTTCAACAAGGAGAGCGGCATCGATTAATTGGTCTTGACACCTGGGGAATAGTTGCTGAGTTTTGGCAACACACAGACCCAACAGAAGCATCAAACGAAGAAGATATCGTAAGGGTACAAGATGATTATAATAGATAAGAGATGATTGATAAGAAAACTAAAATTTATATCGCAGGTCACAAAGGAATGGTAGGCTCTGCTGTTTGGCGAGCTTTAGAGTCTAAAGGCTATTCTAATTTGATTGGTAAAACAAGTAGTGAGCTTGATTTAAGAAATCAACAGGCAGTTAATGATTTTTATAATCAAGAAAAGCCAGAAGTAGTCATTGATGCTGCAGCTAAAGTTGGTGGGATACTCGCTAACAACGATTATCCCTACCAATTTTTAATGGAAAATATGCAGATTCAAAATAATTTGATTGATGGCGCATTTAAATCTGGGATTGAAAAATTCATTTTTTTAGGCAGTTCTTGTATTTACCCAAAGTTTGCGGCACAACCCCTTAAGGAAGAATATTTATTGACAGATTCTTTAGAACCTACTAATGAATGGTATGCAATTGCAAAAATTACAGGCGTAAAAGCGTGTCAGGCAATCAGAAAACAATTTTGTAAAGATTACGTAAGTTTAATGCCAACCAATTTATACGGTACGCATGATAATTTTGATTTAAAAACATCCCATGTTTTACCTGCCATGTTGCGTAAATTTCATGAGGCTAAAACAAATAAACACTCAGATGTAATGCTCTGGGGGAGTGGAACTCCAATGCGGGAGTTTTTGTTTGTAGATGATATGGCAGAAGCGGTGGTGTATGCCTTAGAAAATAATTTACCTGAATATTTATACAATATAGGTACAGGGAAAGATATTACGATTAAAGAGTTGGCAGAAACCATTCAAAAAGCTGTTGGCCACCAAGGAGAGATTTTTTGGGATAACTCAAAGCCTGATGGAACTCCAAGAAAACTAATGGATATCTCTAAAATGAAAGAGAACGGATGGGAATATTCAACAGAATTAGAAGATGGTATTAAAAAAACTTATCAATGGTTTTTAGAGAATATAGATGCAATAAAAGAAATTAAATTATGAAAGTAGCACTAATCACTGGAATTACTGGACAAGATGGTTCGTATTTAGCCGAACTATTGCTAGAAAAAGGCTACGAGGTACATGGTATTAAAAGAAGAGCATCTTCATTTAATACAGACCGAATCGATCATTTATACCAAGATCCTCACCATCCAAACCAACGATTAAAATTGCACTATGGTGACTTGACTGACGCTATGAATCTTACCAGAATTATAGAAGAATGTCAACCAGATGAAATCTACAATCTGGGAGCCATGTCGCATGTAAAGGTTTCTTTTGACACCCCAGAATATGTAGGTAATGTTGATGGATTAGGGACCTTAAGAATATTAGAAGCGGTTCGATTATTAGGTTTAGAAAAGAAAACTAGAATTTATCAGGCATCAACATCCGAATTATATGGAGGTATGCCAGAAAATAAAAATGAGAAAGGGTTTTATGATGAAAATTCACCTTTTCACCCGAGGTCTCCATATGGCGTAGCAAAAATATATGGCTTTTGGATAACTAAAAATTATAGGGAAGCTTATGATATGTTTGCTTGTAACGGTATATTGTTTAATCATGAATCACCCAGGCGAGGCGAAACTTTTGTAACTCGTAAAATAACTCGTGCAGTAGCGAGAATTGCTTTAGGACAAAAAGATAAATTCTATTTAGGAAATCTGGATGCTAAAAGAGATTGGGGACACGCAAAAGACTATGTTAGAATGATGTGGATGATTCTTCAAGCTGATAAGCCTGAGGATTGGGTTATAGCGACTGGAGAAACAACAACTGTTAGAGACTTTGTCAGATTAGCTTTTAAAGAAGTTGGTATAGAATTAGAATTTAAAGGAGAAGGAATTGATGAAAAGGCATATGTCGTTTCTTGTAATGATGAAAACTACCAATTAGAAATAGGTAAAGAAATTTTATCTATTGATCCTCAGTACTTCAGACCCACTGAAGTAGATTTACTTATCGGAGATCCTACAAAAGCAAAAACTAAATTAGGCTGGGTACCTGAGTATAATTTAGCCTCTTTAGTTAAAGACATGATGATTTCTGATGTTCGTCTAATGCAAAAAGAACAATATTTGAAAGAGGGTGGATATTGTACGTTGAATTATTTCGAGTAAAGCCTGTTCTTGTTAGAAATTTCTAAACTGTATTAATTCTCCAATATATCGTGAATAATAGTCAAAACAACAAAAGAATAGCAAAAAATACTTTGTTTTTGTTTTTTCGAATGTTTTTTACGATGGGCGTGTCATTGTATACAACACGTATTGTCTTAAACGCACTTGGTGTTGTAGATTTTGGGATCTATAATGTAGTTGGAGGAGTTGTTTCAATGCTTGCGTTTCTGAGTGCCTCTATGGCTACAGCTACGCAACGATTTTTCTCTTTTGAATTAGGAAAAAAAAATCATCTTCAATTAAATAAGATATTCTGCATGAGTGTAAATATTCATGCAATCATAGCGCTTTTTGTTTTGTTGGTTGCAGAAAGTATTGGTCTTTGGTTTTTGAATAATAAATTAATGATTCCTCTTGATAGAATTGAAGCTGCTAATTGGGTTTACCAATTCTCTGTAGCATCTTTTATTGTAACTATTATGGGTGTGCCTTACAATGCTACGATTATATCTAATGAACGAATGAAAATATATGCTTACATAAGCATTATTGACGTTCTAATGAAATTAATTATTGTGTTTTCGTTACTTTGGATTAGGTATGATAAACTAAAAATATATGCAGTTTTGACCTTTTTTGTGACAGTTATAATTTTTATGATCTATAAGGTTTACTGTAAAAGAAATTTTACTTCTAGTAATTTTAAGTTGTATTGGGATAAAAAGTTATTTATTACGCTATTAAATTATTCTGGGTGGAATCTTTTTGGTAGTGCGGCAGGGATAACTATGGGGCAAGGAGTTAATATTCTTTTAAACATATTTTTTGGACCCACAGTTAATGCCGCTAGAGGTGTGGCTTTTCAAGTTAGAGGAGCTGTAAATATGCTTGTAACTAATTTTCAGGTAGCAATTAACCCACAAATAGTTAAGTCTTTTGCCTCAAATGATTTAAAATACATGCATCAAATAATATTTCAAGGCTCTAAGTTTTCGTTTTTCTTACTATATATATTTGCGTTACCTATTCTCATTGAAACAGAGTTTATTTTAAATCTTTGGTTAAATAATGTTCCGGAGTATACAATAATTTTCACACGGTTAGCTTTGGTTAATGTTCTAATTGATAGTTTATCGGGACCTTTAATGAGTGCAGCTCAAGCATCTGGTAATATAAAAAAATATCAAGCTGTTGTAGGAGGTTTGTTATTGCTAATACTACCACTTTCTTACGTGTTTTTAAAAGTAGGTTTTGGACCTGAAATTACGTTATACATTAGTATTTTAATTTCAATTATTGCAATGCTAGTTAGGCTTCATATAATAAGTTCTTTAGTCGGTTTCCCTATTATATCATTTATGAAAAAAGTTTTAGTGAGAATTGTATTAGTCGCAGTAATTTCTATTTTATCACCTCTAGTTTTAATTCAGATGATGGAATATGATCTAACGAGAACTATTTTTGTTCTTTCATGTTCATTAATATCAGTTTTATTCTCAGTTTATTGGTTTGGAATAACTGATAAAGAACGCGGACTGATTAGAAAAGAATTAAAGAATCTATTAATTAAAATATAATTGCTCAAGAAGTATACTTCTTTCAAAGATTAAAATGAATGAAAAATAGTCCTTTTGTTATTGATTTAGTTGTTAACAACGATCTTTGTATTGGTTGCGGTTTATGTGTTTATAAATGTCCTTCTAAGGTGTTAGAAATGAAATCTAATAAATTAGGTTTTTTGGTGCCGGAATTAGTTGGTGATTGCAATCTGGATGGGGATTGTATAAGTGTTTGTCCTTTTAATATTAATCCGAACGTAGAAATAAAGACAGAGGATGAGTTAGCAAATAAGTTCTTAAATGAGAATGAGAAAAGCCATCCAAAAATTGGTAAATATAAAAGTATATATGCTGGATACTCTGAAGAACATCGTTTAACATCTTCCTCAGGGGGTTTGGCAACTTTTGTTTTAACAAATTTACTTGAGAGAGGAGTTGTTAGTCATGTGTTTTCAGTTAAAAAAGGTACTGATACAGGAGTTCACTATCAATATGCAATAAGTAATAATAAACAAGAACTTTTAAAAGGTTCAAAAACGAGATATTACCCCGTTACTTTGGCAACTGTTTTATCTCAATTAGATAAATTAGATGGAAATGTTGCTATTGTAGGTGTGGCCTGCTTCATTAAAGCCATAAGATTAGCCCAAGTTTCAGACCCCCTGTTAAGAGAGAAGATTCCATTTTTGGTAGGAATTATTTGTGGAGGCGTTAAAAGTTCTTTTTTTACAGACTACCTTTCAGATAAGTCCGGGGTAGAAAATAAGCAATATACTAATCCTAATTACAGAATTAAGAATTTTGATAGCTCTGCAGGTGATTACTCTTTTGGGTGTACAAGTGTAATTACCAAAGAGAAAAAGTCTGTTAAGATGCGCCAAGTAGGTGATATGTGGGGCACTGGCCTTTTTAAAGCCAATGCATGTGATTTTTGTGATGATGTAACTACAGAATTGGCAGATATTTCTGTTGGAGATGCTTGGTTACGTCCTTTTGTTGAAGATGGTAGAGGAGACAATGTTTTAGTTACTCGTTCAAATTTAGCAGAGCAAATTATCAAAGAAGGGATCTTGAATAATAGTTTAAAGTTAGAAGAGTTGACTCTAGAACAGTTTTTAGCATCCCAAAAGGGAAGCTTTAATCACAGACACAATGGTCTTCCTTATCGGGTTAAAAGAGCAAACTCTAAAGGGAAGCTCACTCCTCCCAAAAGAATTATAATAGATCAATCTTCTTTTTTTTTCAAGGTGGTTCAATTTTTCAGGTTAAAAACACGAGAGAAAAGCCTTGAGATATGGGAAAAGCATCCAGAGTCACTTGTTTTTGATGTTAAAATGAAAACGATATTGTCTTTTTTGAAATTAGCTACAAGATTAAATCATAAAATTAATTCACTAAAAATTAAAAAATGAAATTAAAAATAGGAATAGTTACATTTCATTGGGGAACAAATTACGGTGGAGTTTTGCAATCCTATGCGTTACAAACTTTTTTGGAAAGACAAGTAACTGAGGTACAGGTAATTAACTTCGCACCTGTATCTTTTAGAGACTCATTTTTAAGATGTTTTAGGGCTCGAAAACTAAAAACTGTATTTTCAAATATTAAAAATTATATAAAAGAAAAAAACATTGATAGCTTTAGAAAAGAAAATCTAAATCTAACCGCTAGATATTCTTCATTAGATGAAGTAAAAGCAAATACCTTAAGTTTTGATTGTTTAATAACTGGAAGCGATCAAGTTTGGAACCCTTATGGCATACAAACACATGGTTTAGTTTACTTTTTGCCTTTCGGAGGGAATAAAACTAGGAAGCTGTCTTATGCAGCAAGTTTTGGTTGTGTCAATTATCCAAAAGATGTAATGAAAAAGATTAAACCATTAATTACAAAATTTACAGCTATTTCTGTTAGAGAAAAAAGTGGGTTAGATATTTTGTACAAGGAAGGGTTTAATGACCTTAAGCTTATGCCAGACCCTACTTTTCTGCTAGATAAAGTAGATTACATTAATTTAATGGGACCAAATAAATCATCGAAAAGGAAATACGGTTTTTTCTATACTTTACAACCCAACCAACAAACAATGGACACTATTTATAAGGGTGTTAGTAAGAAAATAAAAACAATTAGCACTTTAAACATTCAGTCTAGCACTATGGGCATTGAAGAATGGATACGTACTATTTATAACTCTGAGTTTGTCGTTACAAATTCATTTCATGGGGTTATATTCAGTTTATTGCTAAATAAGAATTTTATTGTAGTGCCTATTGAGGGTGCTTTAGTAGGTATGAATGACCGTATTTACACTCTTTTAGATAGGTTCGATTTAAGAGATAGGTTGGTTGAGTCATATGATGAGATTGGTGTATTTCAGGAGATTAATAGACCGATAAACTGGGAATGCATACAGGAAGTACAAAAAGAATTACAGGAAGAAGCTTCATGTTTTTTTAATGATAATTTGAGTGCTAATTAACATTCAAAATGAAGATAAATATTCTATATATTTTTCATGTTTCAACTTTTGGTGGAGGGTCATTATGTCTTTTGAATATTGTTAAAGAGTTAAATAAAGAAAAATTTAACCCAATTGTTCTTCTGAAAAATTGGGGTCCATTGTGTGTTGAGCTTGAGAAGATTGGGGCTACTGTTATTATTGAGCCCTCTATAAATACAGTACCATATAATAGATCATTATTTAATATCAGAACAATTAAACAGATAATTGCTTTATTGCGGTCTATTAAAAAAGTAAAGTATTGGATACATAAAACAGAAGCTAATATTGTTCATATTAATACGATGATGATGTATCCGTACGCTATACCTGCTCATAAATTAAAAACAAAAGTAATTATACATGCAAGGGAGCATTGGCCTATTAATGAACATGTACATCAATTAAATGTTGCTAAAAAAGTCATAAATAAATATACTAACTTAATAATTGCCATTAATAAAACGAGTGCTGGGATAATAAATTTACCGCATAAAACCCAAATTATTTATGATTGGATAGATTTTAAAGACCGAGATAAGTTCGTCGATTTTAAAACTATTTTTGGTAATGAGTATAAAAAATTAAAAGTGTTTTTGTTTTTAGGTGGTATCCAAAGAACTAAAGGAGCACTGCAGGTAGTTAGAATCTTTAATGAAAATATTACAGGCAAGGATGCTCGATTACTTTTTGTAGGTTGTGATTCCAAACAAATTTTATATGAGGGTTGGAAAGGTACTATAAAAAAAATATTACATTCTTTTAATTATTTCACCTATTCAGATAAAATCAAAAAGATTGCACAAAAAGATGATAGAATTATGTGTATTTCTACAACTAATCAAGTAAAATCATTGTTTGAGCAAGCTTATTGTACTGTAGTATTCCCTACAATACCACATGCAATTATACCTATTGCAGAGTCAATTTACTTAGGGAAACCAGTTTTATCAGCTGAAACACCAGAAGCACTGGAGTATAGCAACCATGGCAAAGGAGCAATGTTGTTTAAAATAAATGACGAAAAAAATTTTACTGACGAGTTTATATACATTTATGAAAAAAAGGAAGAGGTGTATAGTAGAGTGTCTGAGAATACTAGTTTTGTAAAAGATTTATTTTGTTTAGAAACAAATGCAAGTAAATTAAATAAAATCTACAATAAGTTATTAGAGGAATAAAACATGTTAAAAAACAAAATACTATTAATTACGGGCGGTACAGGGTCATTTGGTAATGCAGTCTTAAGTCGTTTTCTACATACAGATCATTTTAGTGAAATACGTATCTTCTCTAGAGATGAAAAAAAACAAGATGATATGAGAAATCAACTTAAAAATAATAAGTTGAAGTTTTATATTGGAGATGTGCGTGATTATTCTAGTATTGAACGAGCGATGAGAGGCGTAGATTATGTCTTTCATGCTGCGGCTTTAAAACAAGTGCCATCTTGTGAGTTTTTTCCTTTAGAAGCAACTAAAACAAATGTTTTAGGGACTCAAAATGTTATCGATGCAGCTGTGTCAAATAGCGTTAAAAAAGTTATTTGTTTAAGTACAGACAAAGCGGCTTATCCTATAAATGCCATGGGTATTTCTAAAGCATTAATGGAGAAAGTTGCTATTGCTGCTTCACGTAATTATTCAAAAACAACTGTTTGTTTAACAAGATATGGAAATGTAATGGCATCAAGAGGTTCTGTGATTCCACTCTTTTTAAATCAAATTAAAAATGGAGAAGATTTAACGATTACAGATCCAAATATGACACGCTTTTTAATGTCCTTAGATGAAGCTGTAGAGTTGGTATTGTTTGCTTTTGAGAATGGGAAATCAGGAGACCTATTTGTTAATAAAGCCCCTGCAGGTACTATAGGGGATTTGGCACAAGCTCTAAAAGAAATATTTAAGGTGAATAATTCCATTAAAGTCATTGGGACACGACATGGGGAAAAACTATACGAAACCCTTTGTACTAGAGAAGAAATGACTAAAGCTGAAGATATGGGAGATTTCTATAGAATACCAGCAGACAATAGAGATTTAAACTATGCTAGATACTATTCTGAAGGAGAAAAAGATATTTCTAAAATAATGGACTATCATTCCCATAACACACAACAATTTGATGTGGAAGCCATTAAAAAGTTACTAAATAAATTACCATTAATTAAACATGAGTTAAAAGCAAAACATTAATATGAACTCAAAGTTAATTGCTGTTGGATTTACAATGATACGTTGGGAGTATTAAATTATAATAATTCCTTCAACATATCACAGGTAAAACGGTTTTATACCATTAGTAAATGTATATACGACTTTTAAAGAAGTTGGTAGGATCATCAAATTGAACAACGTTGGTTTACCAATAGCAGGGAGTTTTGTAATTCAATTAATTTTGGTTGGTAACTGGAATAAACCTTCAGTTGTAGTATTAAGAATAACGATTGAGCTTATACATGAGACATTAGCTGTTTTGTAGACTTCTGCTGGTTGTATTAGTAGTAACCAGTCCAGAGTAAATAATGCAAAATCATTAGTCAAATGAAATTCATGACGATTATAGGTTTTCTATAAACTATTTTAAAAAGAAATAAAGGTAATTATGAAAAACACAACAGTAATGACAATTGTTGGAACCAGACCTGAGATCATTAAGTTGAGTGAAGTAATGAAAGAGCTCGACCAACACACGAATCATATAATAGTACATACAGGTCAAAATTATGATTATGAATTAAATGAGTTGTTTTTTGAGCAATTGAATGTTAGAACACCAGATTATTTTCTAGAAGCTGTAAAAGGTACAGTATCTGAAACAATTGGGGACATCATAGCTAAAGCAGATAAAATTTTAGCAGAGATTAAGCCAGATGCACTTCTAATCTATGGAGATACAAATAGTTGCTTAAGTGTTATTCCTGCTAAAAAAAGAAAAATTCCAATTTTTCACATGGAAGCTGGTAATAGATGTTTCGACCAAAGGGTTCCAGAAGAAGTTAATAGAAAAATTGTTGATCATTTAAGTGACATTAATTTACCTCTCTCTGAACAAGCAAGAGATTATTTAATTGCTGAAGGGATAAAGCCTGAAACTATTATAAAGACAGGATCTCCGATGCCAGAGGTTTTAATGGTAAATATGGACAAAATTCTTTCAAGTAACATTTTGGAGAAAGAAAGTTTAGAGGCTAAAAAGTATATTGTAATGAGTATACACAGGGAGGAAAACGTAGATTCTCCTAAGAATTTCAATGATTTATTAGAGTCTATTGAAGAATTATCTAAAAAATATGAGATGCCTATTATTATTTCTACGCACCCAAGAACTCGTAAGAAATTAGAAGAAATAGGTTATGAAGATAAAAACCCTTTGATTAGATTTTCTAAACCATATGGTTTTCATGAATATAATAATCTTCAGATGAATGCATTTTGTGTAATTTCTGATAGCGGAACCATTGCGGAAGAGGGATCAATTTTGAATTTACCTGCCGTTACAATTAGGCAAGCACATGAGAGACCAGAAGGGATGGATGAAACAACGGTGATTATGTCTGGTTTAGATAAAAATAGAGTGTTAGAAGCCGTGGAAGTCGCAACAATTCATAATAAAGGACCTAAAAGAAGTATATCACCAGTTCAAGATTATACAGCAGAAAATGTTTCTAAAAAGGTATTAAGAATTATCCTGTCTTATATAGATTACGTAAATAGAACAGTTTGGCATAAAGCTATTTAAAAAATGAAATTAAAAATTTTAATTCTGGGTTCTACAGGTTTGATAGGACATCAAGTATATAATTATTTAGAAAGCACTCAAAGGTTTGAGTTACACAATATTGCTTATAGAAAAAAAATTAATAATAAAACAATTCTTTGTGATGTTAGAAATGAGATAGCGTTTTTAGATACTATAAAATCAATTAAACCTGATATTATCATAAATTGTATTGGTATTTTAATTAAAGGAGCCAATTTAGATCCAGAAAATGCAATATTTATAAATTCATATATGCCTCATCGATTAATGAGGTTAGCTGATGAGATTAATAGCAAACTGATTCATATCTCTACTGATTGCGTATTTTCTGGAAACAAACAATCTGCTTATGTTGAAAATGATTTTAAAGATGGTTTAGATACCTATGCAAAAACAAAAGGTATTGGTGAAATTATAAGCGATACACATTTAACTTTACGAACTTCTGTTGTTGGGCCTGAATTAAAAACAGATGGGGAAGAGTTATTTCATTGGTTTATGAATCAAAAAGGCGTAATTAAAGGTTTTACAAAGGCTATCTGGTCTGGTGTAACAACCTTAGAATTAGCTATAGCTGTAGACTGGGCTGTTACAAACGATATTACTGGCTTGTATCATCTAACCAATAATAAGTCAATTAATAAAAATGAACTTTTAAAACTATTTAAAAAACATACAAACAAAAATATTGAAATTGATGAAGTTGATGGAAGAAAAGTTGATAAAAGCTTTATAGATACTCGTAAACTAATAGATTATGAAATACCAAATTATGATATTATGATAAGAGAAATGGTAGAGCTAATTAATGAAAAACAAAAGATATATTCTCATTACATTAATTAAGAAACTTATTTTTAATAAAAGGAAATGAATAAGACTAATGCTGCAATATTTTTTATTGTCTTATATTTTATTTTAAGGACATATGGTATTGCTGAACTTGTGCCAACTTTATGGGTAATTCCATTATTATTCATTAGTATTATGTCTCTGCATGTTCTATTGTGCCAAAAACAGAAGGTTAATTATTTTTTGTTTAAGGAATCAAGGTGGATTATAATATCTCTTATTGTTTTGTTAGTACATAAGTTTTATGATCATGGTAACTTTAAGTTAGAGGCTACATTTTCATATCTTTTGTGCTCAACACCATTTTATATTTTAGGTTTTTCAAATGGAATAAAAGTTAATGATTCTTTTATAAAAAAAATAATCATAGGTTATTTTATGTTTTTATCTATTTACCTCTTACCCAAGGTTTTTGTAGTTCTTTTCTCAGGTTCATTTCATTCGGGTTTATTTAATTCACTTTTCTTAACAAATAGTGAAGAGGCAGGTTATATACTCTTTTTACCTTTTCTAGCATTTGTAACGGTATATGGATTCAGATTAATGTATGCATCTAGGTTGATGTATGTAAAGTTAACTGCAGTAATTATTTTATTTTTTAATTTATTATCCTTGGTTTTATCTAGTAAAGCAGGCCCGATTTCAATGATCATATTTGCAAGCATTATTTATTATTTTTATGACAGTAAAAAAACATTAAAAAAATCTGGTCAGTTAATAATAGTAGTTAGTTGTATTTTAGCTTTTATCTATGGCCTGAGTTCAGGGTCTTTTGGAGACTTAGGTTCATTAAAAATGAAGAGTATTGCTTTTGTTAACTTTATTGAGAATGGCTTCCTTATTAATAATCAAGTTTTAGATCAAATAACAAGTCAGCGTTGGACTGCTGGTATTTATTCTTTTCAACAATTTTTAAAAGAGCCATTTTTTGGTCAAGGAGGATATCTAGAGTCTGTAAAAGGTATGTTAGGTGACCCTTCAAATTTTACAACGGCATCTGGAGGTCATAGCTTTGTTCTCGATACATTGGCATATTATGGAGTTTTTGGTTTGCCCATTATATTTATATTAATTAAATTCTCTAAAGATGGATTTAGATATTATCGTTTTACTAGACACAATAAATTAGAAAATAGAATAGTATTATTGTACGCTTCATTGATTACAAGTGTATTTATTTTAAATATTTTAAATACGGGTTTTCTTTTTTCTGCTTTTGATAGTCTCTTGTTTCTTCTTTCTGGTTTCTATTTAGGAAAGCTTTATTTTAAAATTAAACTAAATTCAATATGAAAAAGAAAGTGCTTTTTTTTTTAAACAGTTTACCTCATGATAATACTGCTGGAGGTATTTTATATAACCAAGTTTTGGAGTCTTATGGTGTTGAAAATGTAAGCTTAATTGGAGTTTCTTCTCCCCAGAAAAATAATTTTAATTCTTCCAACAGTAATAAACAATTTAGACTGAGGTTCCCTAGCAGTAATTTATTTTGGAAAGTTTTAAGAAAAATATCAATTATTGAAGATATTTTTGTTTTAATCAAATACTTGATAATAAATAAAAAGGTTATTGCTCATTTAAAAACAAATAATCCTGAAATTATTTTTTTTCAACTTAGAGGGGACACTCTTTTTTTTCTAAAAAGTGTTTTAAATCATGCTGACATTCCTGTAGTCGGTATGATAGAAGATACAGTAGAAAGAGAAATTGATGGGAGTTATTTATCATACAGAATAAAGAAGAGATTATACTATAAATATTTACCTAAAATGAGTAAAATTGGTGTTGCTGGGGAGACTATGCAAAGTTATATTCAAAACAGGTTTAATATTGAAGCAATTATCATTAGACCCTGGTTTCAAAAAATAAATTTATCAACGCAAACGAAAAAAATTGTTGAGGGTAAAATTAATTTGTTTTTTGGAGGTAATATATATGCTAAAAAGGAGTTTAAACTATTTTTAAAAGCATTAGATTTATTTGCGAAGAATAATATGAAATATAATTTAAATTTTTTTATAGCTAGTAGAAAAAAAATAAAGTATAATTCTAAAAATTATAAAATAACTGAATTAGGATGGCTTGAAGAAAGCTCATTAAGAAAGTATATGGATATTTCTCATTTCTCTTATTTGCCTTATATTTTCGATTCTAAGTATGAGCATTCCATGAAATATGCTTTTCCTAGCAAAGCAGGATTTTATATAACAAATAACTTACCAATCTTTTTTCACGGTCCAGTTCATTCCTCATTTAATACTTTCTTAAAATCATATAAAGTTGGAGTGTCTTGTCCTTCGCTAAAGATTAATGAAGTTGCTAAATCCATTTTCAATTTAATAGTAGATCCTGAGGATAATCTTTCTTCTGTTCATAATGCAATTGATATTGCATATCAAACAGAATACACTCAAGAACAATTTAATAAGAGAGTGAAGCAGTTGTTTTTTTAAGGCGTAATTCTTTTAGTTTAAGAAATAGAAGTTTATATGTAGTTATGATTTTTTCATACCGTAAGTTAAAGATAATCCAAAATTGATACGTGTGATTTTATGAGTTTAGCCCCAATTTGTTTATTTACCTACAATCGTTTAGAAGAAACAAGAATATCGATTGATGCTTTGCAAGATAACTATCTAGCAAAAGAAAGCGAATTGTTTATTTTTTCTGATGGTTGGAAAAGTGAGTTTGATAGAGACAAAATAGAACTAGTTCGAGCTTTTTTAAAAACAATTACAGGGTTCAAAAAAGTAACGATTTTTGAGGCTAATGATAATAAAGGCTTA
>Ga0206681_10000853_pt1 | contig 15106 bp, 10 predicted proteins | sample M150012015metaG_FD_161048 | JGI IMG/M metagenome (GOLD analysis project Ga0206681, IMG submission 161048) | Ammonia-oxidizing marine archaeal communities from Monterey Bay, California, United States - M1 500m 12015 | ecosystem: Environmental > Aquatic > Marine > Intertidal zone | place: USA...
AGTTTCGTCAAGCTTAATGCTGTCGTGATCGCCAACAATAACTTCAATGTTCAATGGGATGGCTCTGGCCTTAACAACATCAATTGTTTGCGGATAGCAGGAAGCGTTTATGAAGAATTTGTTGTGGCCCGCCTTCTGAGAAGCTCTTGATCTGGTGTTGAAGAACATGATCATGGCTTCAGCCGCGGCGGTTCCTTCGTCAAGCAATGAAGCATTTGCTATCTCCATGCCCGTTAGGTCCATGACCATTGTCTGGAAATTGAGCAGTGCTTCTAATCTGCCCTGCGCTATTTCTGCCTGATAGGGCGTGTACGCAGTGTACCATCCCGGATTTTCAAAAACATTTCTTTGGATAACGCTTGGAACTACTGTGCCGTAGTATCCAAGACCTATGTATGTTCTATAGCCCTTGTTCTTGGCTGCGGTGTCCTCCATATGGCTTAAGTAGGCTTCCTCGGAGAGTCCGGATGCGATCCTCAAATCAGAGGTTAGTCGGATTTCCGAAGGGATGGTTTTATCTATCAATGTGTCGATGGATGTTTCGTCCATTGCCTTTAACATCTCGGAAATGTTATTCTTATCGGGACCTATATGTCTTTCTGAAAATACCTTAGCCATATCAATTTATCATTTTGAGAATGCAAATATAATTCAAAACAATGTCCGAATAGACCATATTTAGATACAATTTTGAAACAAAGTTGGCATCTCCAATCGTTAGAATGTTATATTTGATTCAATGCTACAAAAGAAGAACAAGACAATTCTATTGACAAGTTTGATACTGGTACTCACCTCGTTGGTATCAATTGGTCAGGTAAACGAACTACTATTGGTTAATGGAAAACGTATAGAGGGTAAGGTCACCCAGAATGATGGAGAGTTTCTCAAATACGAATATGAAAAGAAGAATAATCTTTTCATCAAAGAGATAGATATCTTGCGTGTTTTTTCATTTACGAAAAACAGCGAGGAGACAATTATCTATAAACAAGATACTGCTCTTGGAAATGTTTTTTCTCAAGATGAAATGAGGATGTTTATTTATGGTGAGTCCGATGCGGAGACAGCAATTAAATCCTGGCCTTATTTTGTAAGTGGGTTGACTGTTGGTTATGGAGTATCCTTGCTTGATACTTATTCAGGCTATGATAATCTTGAAACATCGGAAAATGAGAAAGGATTTTTCAAATCTGCCCCAAGCATGTTGCATTTTGCTGTTCCCTTTGTATTCCCTGTTGTATGCGGAAAGATCAAGCCAAAGATCAAATCAAAACATGCTTCAGACGATCTGTTCTTAGTGAATGAGCAGTATTTGATCGGGTTTCAGAAAAACGCTCGTTTCAAGAGAATAATTGGTGGTCTATTAGGTAGTTTGACGGGGTCAGTTCTTGGAATTGTAACCTACTCAATTGCCAAATAGTGTCGATCTTAACGGACATATTCAGATTTTTGGTCTTTAGCAATTTCTGGATCTCGATAGCCGCTGCGGGATATAGCATGTTAACGGTTTATCAGTTGGACCTTGAGGTCCCCTCAGGATTTTATTGGTTCGTAGGTTGCTGTACCTTGTGCTCATATTGTTTGCAGCGATATCTTCAGTTCTCCTATCGAAAAAAGAAACAGTCTATTCGCCAGAATTGGTTAGTGGGAAACAGGCTATATGTTGGTGGTACAATCCTAGCCGCTGGCATCGCGGGGGCAATACTTGGTTTGACAATTCTTACTCCGGTACAGATCCTTTGTTTTATACCGATCTCACTGATCAGCATGTTCTATTCGATCAGGGTGCTGGGCAGATCAAAAAAATCAAAACGGTCAAAAAGCCAGGGACTTAGGGGCCTGCCCGGGGTCAAGATCTTCATGGTGGCAATTTCATGGAGCTTTTTATGTGGCCTGATGCCAATTTGGATCTCAGGTTTTTCAGGCATGGATCTATTACAAATTATTTTAGTTTGTCTGGAGAAGCTCTTCTTTATCATAGCGATCACCATCCCGTTTGACATTAGAGACTTGAAATACGATCAGGTTAGTAACAACACGATACCTCAGGTATTTGGCGCAACAAGAAGTATATATATAGCCAATGGACTGTTACTGGTTGCCGCCTTATGTGCTGTGTTTTCTGGTGTCTATTCTGCAGAAGTACTTACGGGCCTCATGCTTTCCTATGCAACGACAATGATCGTATTATTATATGTTGATGAAGAAAAACCGGAGCTCTATTATTCAGGGCTGATCGATGCAACTATAGTGTTCCAATTATTATTTGTTTTGGGCGCTGTCAATTTGCTGTGACCGATGCGAAAGCGATGTCTAGGGCCTCAATAAATGCGCTTGCCGCTATATGTAGATCTTCGGTTGTATGTGCTGAGGATATAAAACCCACTTCAAATCCGGAAGGCCCCAGATAAATGCCCCTTTCAAGAAGCTCATGGTGCAGCACAGTAAAATAATTCATGCTTTCCGGGTCGACATGGCTGGATCTTCTGACAGTAACTTTATCGCTAAAAGCCAACCAAAAAATGGATCCCATCTGATGAATATTAAAAGAATATCCTTTGGACGTCGTGTGGGTCAGGATCTGATCGATAAAGTTTTTGGTCTTTAGTTGCATGCCTTCGTAAAACCCATCAGTCAGACAAACTTTTAATGCTGCGGCTCCAGCCGCCATTGCTACCGGATTCCCACTAAGGGTGCCGGCCTGATAAACAGGCCCCATGGGGCTGACACAGTTCATGATCTTTTCAGAAGAGGCATAAGCCCCAACAGGCATACCCCCTCCGATTATTTTCCCGAAGGCAATTAGGTCAGGCTGAATGTTGTAATACCCAGCAGCTCCCTCAAAACCAATTCTGAACCCTGAAATTACTTCATCGAATAAAAGTAAAATGCCATGCTCCGTGCAGATATCTCTTAGGAACTGTAAGAATTCATTTCCTTGAATAAGTAAACCATTGTTGGCAGGAATGGGCTCAATAGCAACGCATGCAATCTGACCTTTATAATTTGAAACTGCATTTTTAACAGCTTCCCGATCATTCAGGGGAAGCACAATTGTTTCTTGAGCAAATGCTTCGGGAACACCCGCTGATGTGGATGTGCCTAGCGTTGCTAGTCCTGACCCTGCTTTCACCAAAAGTGCATCTACATGTCCGTGATAGCATCCTTCAAATTTAATTACCTTATTTCTGCCTGTATATCCCCTTGCCAGGCGTAATGCTGACATCGTTGCTTCAGTTCCGGAGCTAACAAATCTTATTCGCTCGACAAACCTGTTGTTTGATAAAATAAGGTCCCCTAAAATGTTTTCTTGCACAGTTGGAGTGCCAAAAGAAGTTCCATTATTCGCCGTTTCAACGATCGCTTTTCGTATCTGTTCATTGTTGTGGCCCAGTATAAGGGGCCCCCATGAACAGCAAAAGTCAATGAATTCATTTCCATCTGCGTCCCAGATCCTGCATCCGTCCCCTTTTGTAATAAACAATGGCGTTCCGCCAACTGATTTGAACGCTCTTACCGGAGAATTAACACCTCCGGGGAATAAACTTTTAGCTTTTGAAAAGAGCTTCTCGGAATTGACTTTAATCATATTCTTGGACTTCAATGAATTTTTATCTTTGTTCACTAGTAAACGCAAAATTAGGATTTGTTTGGTATGGAATGTCAAAACACAATAGAATTTGCTGAGAACGCAGATCGAGAGGATGGGCTGAGCACCTATAGAGAGAGCTTTCATTTTCCAAAAATTGACGGAAAAGAGTGCCTGTATTTCACGGGAAACTCTCTTGGGCTGCAGCCAAAAAAAACCAAGGAATTTGTTGTGCAGGAGCTGGATGATTGGGCAGACTTCGCAGTTGAAGGACACTTTAATGCACGCAGGCCCTGGTATGCATATCATGAATTCTTAACGGAAAAAACCGCGAGGCTTGTCGGAGCAAAACCTGAGGAGGTTGTTGTAACGCATAGCTTAACTACGAACCTTCATCTTCTCATGGTCAGTTTTTACCAACCTACTAAAAACAGGTTTAAGATCATCTGTGAGGCTAAAGCTTTTCCGTCCGATCAATATGTGCTTGAATCTCAAGCGCGAGTTCATGGGTTTGATCCTGATGAAGCGATCATTGAGATTTGCCCAAGAGAGGGGGAAGAAATTATCCGAAATGAAGATGTAATTGATAAGATAAGGGAATGTGGTGCTCAGCTGGCTTTAGTCATGATAGGAGGAGTGAATTATTACACCGGGCAGGTTTTTGATATGGAGAATATTACAAAAGCAGGACATGAAGTAGGAGCGATGGTTGGATGGGATCTTGCTCATGCCGCAGGAAATCTGGTGTTAAAATTGCATGAGTGGGATGTTGATTTCGCCGCATGGTGTGGTTACAAATATCTTAATTCCGGTCCTGGTGGTGTAAGTGGTATTTTTGTTCATCAACGGCATGTGAAGGACAGATCGTTACCTCGTTTTGCGGGTTGGTGGGGTCACGATAAAGAGTCGAGATTTTTAATGGAAAAGGGCTTTAAACCAATACCTACAGCTGAAGCCTGGCAGCTGAGTAATGCACCTGTGCTGGCAATGGCTGCGCATTTAGCATCTTTAGACATTTTTAATGATGTGGGGATGGAGAGATTGCGTGAAAAAACCATCCTTCTATCGGGGTATCTCGAATACATTATAGATGTGACATCACAAGAGCTTGGGGTGAACCTGGAGATCATTACACCTCGAGCCTGGGAGGAAAGAGGATGCCAGCTGTCAATTGTAGCCCATGGCTATGGGAAACAGTTATTTGACCAGCTGATGAGCGAAGGCGTAGTTGTGGATTGGAGAGAACCGAACGTAATTAGAATGGCACCGGTCCCGCTTTATAATAGTTTTATGGATGTGTACAAATTCGGACAGATCTTGAAAAAGGCACTTTAATGGTAAATACTGCAGACGATAGTGTTCAGGAGTTGATTCAGGAAGGTGCCACCTGGATGGATTCAGCGTATAAGCTGGACTCAACGATAGCTATAGATACCGTCTCGTTCAGGGATACTATGAACCCGATTAATGTTGGTTCTGATATTGTCGACCTGGAAACTCTTGAGGGAATGGCGGCGATGAACCTGATGTTAAAGGTCATGCTTATCCTTGTAGCCGGAATAATTATCTGGAGAGTGATCATTATGATGAACAAAAAGAACTCAAAACCGAAAGGTGGCAAATATTTTCAAAGAAAGTACAGTGATAAATGGAAAAACAGGTAATAATAGTTGGGGCCGGACTAGTGGGCTCTTTATGGGCCGTGTACATGTCAAAAAAAGGTTGTCAGGTTACTGTATATGAACGGAGACCCGACATTAGAAAAGCGGAAATAGTTGCTGGAAAATCGATCAACCTTGCCTTGTCAGATCGGGGGTGGAAAGCGCTGGAGACAGTTGGAATAGCGGAGGAGATTAAGAGAGATCTGGCAATCCCGATGACAGGTCGGATCATGCATGGTATTGATGGTGAATTAACCTATCAGGCATATGGGAAAAAAGGCCAGGCGATCTATTCTGTTTCAAGAGGCGGAATGAATAGTAAAATGATGAACCTTGCTGAAGATTCCGGTAATGTTAAGATCATTTACGATCATTGTTGTACCGGCGTAGATTTTGAAAAAAATGAAGCAACATTTTACAATGCTGAAACTGGCCAGGAAGTAACGGCTATTGCTGATGTGATCTTTGCTTGCGATGGTGCGTTTTCTGCTGTCAGGTACGAATCGATGCAAAAACAACCACGGTTCAATTACAGTCAGCGGTTCATTGAGGATGGTTATAAGGAGCTTTTGTTACCCCCAAATGATGATGGCAGCTACAAATTGGATAAGAATGCATTGCATATATGGCCTCGAGGACGATTTATGCTTATTGCTTTGCCGAATGAAGATGGATCATTCACGTGTACACTCTTTATGCCTTTTAGTGAGGGTAATTACTCCTTCGAAAACATGAAAACAGACGAGCAGGTCATAGCTTTTTTCAAAGAGGTTTTCCCGGATTTTTATGAGCTTATGCCGAACCTTATTCAAAATTGGAATATGCATCCGCTTTCTGCCCTGGCAATAGTCAGATGTTATCCATGGAGCTATAACAAGACGGTTTTAATGGGCGATGCTGCTCATGCAACAGTCCCTTTTTATGGGCAGGGTATGAACTGCGGGTTTGAAGATTGTTTTGTCATGAACGAGCTGATTGAAAAACATGGCGAAGATTGGAAATTGGTTTTTGAAGAATTTCAAAAATCCCGGAAACCCAATGGTGATGCGATCCAGGATCTTTCTATTCACAATTATCATGTCATGCGCGATTTTGTCGGCGATTCTAAATTTCTTCTTCAGAAGAAGATCGAGGCCAGGCTCTCGGAAAAGTATCCGGACAAATGGATGCCGCTTTATTCACAGGTTACGTTTAGCTCAATACCCTATAAGACAGCCTGGGAGGTGGGGCAAAAGCAGGAGGCAATTATGAAAGAGATTATGAACCTGTCGGAGATAGAGGCGATCTGGGATAGCGATGAGGTGGAACAAAAAATAATATCAAAATTAGAGTAACCTTGAATTTTTAACTTCGTAGTGACACTATGCGATTACTAGTCTCCTCATTTTTGATCTTCATTACTTTCATTACTTCTGCCCAGGTAGGTATTGGTGGGAGGAATAACCGCAAACACCTCCCCCTTATTGATTTCGGAGGTCGCTACAAAATGTCGGGTTGGATGATCGAGCCGGGAATAACCTGGAACAGCTGCAGACTTTTCAACCCTGAAGAAGAATACGACGATGAAACGATCAAAATTAATCCGGGAGGCAAGCTGGGCGCCTATCTAGGAATAGGCAGATACAATATATTTTATAAAGGTGGTAACGTGTTCAATTATATGGACTATAGCTTGGGCTATAAAATGTTGCGGGGAAAAGAAAAGATAACAGGGGCCATTGAAGCAAAAGGTAAGTACAGCCATAATTATTTACTTGGAAATTTCAACATCAATAATGTGATCCAAATTTCAGATAAGATGTTTGTTCAAAATAGCCTGGGAGTGAATCTCGATTGGAGATTCTTTACAAACCAAGAACACGAGCACTATCCTAACGAATTGAACATGCCTTCAAATGTTGTTGCGAACATCCATTACAAATTAGGAGTCGGATTCAAGTTGAACGATAGGATTTTTGTGATTCCAACAATTGAAACTCCAATACTCAATTTATATAACTTCGAAAAGTTTAAATCCACCTGGGGCATATTCAGCAGCCGTTACAGACCGGTAATATTCACAGTGCGTATTGCATGGCTCAGGCCAATAGGGAAAGGAGATTGCCCCCCTGTCTATGCGAATCCCGATGACAAAAAGGCACAGGAGAATTACCAGATGAGGTAGTTTATACCTGCCAATTTATTGCTCTTCTTGGATTGGCAAAAACATATCGAATAGCTTTCCAATTATTGTTCCTCTAAAAGTATTGACATTCAGTCAGTGATGTGTATATTCGCTGCTCTCAAACTTAACTATGATGAAAAAATTTACAATTCTATTATTAGCTTTTGCTGTTTCTTTCAGTGTAAAAGCTCAGATATTCACAGATGACTTCGACAGCTACACAGCAGGACAAGGCTTGGTTGCTCAGAATCCTACTGATTGGGATACCTGGACACCATCAACTCCAGGTGAGGATGTACTCGTTTCCAGTACAAATTCAAGTAGCGGAAACAATTCACTTTACTTCTCTTCTGTAGGAGGCGGCCCTGAAGATATAATTCTCAGATTTGATCAGGTTTACAATTCCGGTAACTTCACTTTAGATGCAAACTTTTATGTTGAATCAGGAAAAGGGGCATACTTCAACATGCAGGAAACTTTTGCTGTTGGTAGTGTTTGGGCCATCGATTGTTTCATGTTGGATGATGGGACATTAAAGCTATCCAATTCGAGTACACCATATCTAACGACGGTTTACCCGACTGCACAATGGTTCAATTTGAGGTTAGAAATTGATCTGACTGCTAATGTCTGGGAGCTTTTCATTGACAATGTTAGTCAAGGTAGCTTTTCAAACCCAACAGGTTCCATCGGCATATTGGATCTATACCCTACTAATCCTACATCAGAAGGCGGGAATAATCAATCCGGATTCTATGTTGATGATGTAAGTTTTGATCACATTCCTGCATCATTGCCCCCAGTAAATGGCGGCGTTACTTTTGTTGACGCAATAAGTGGGATACTGGGCCAGACTATAGATGTTAGTGGTACAGTAAGGAACTTAGGATCTGATCCGATCACTTCTTTTGATGTTGAGTATGATTATAATGGAATGCAAGTACAAGAAAGTATTGGGCCTATCAGTTTAGCTTCATTGGCCACGTACGATCATAATTTTGCTACGCCGGTTACGTTGGTCGCAGGAGCCAATCCATTGTCAATTACGGTGTCTAATGTAAATGCTGCTGGTCCGGATGCAGATGCTTCAGATGATGTTAAAACGATTACAGTTGATGACCCTGTAGTTCCGGGCGCAGGTAAGCTGGTTATAGGTGAAGAGGGTACTGGAACATGGTGTGGCTGGTGCCCTAGAGGAGCAGTTGCAATGGAAGAAATGGCTACTAAATACGATGGTTTCTGGCAAGGAATAGCCGTTCATAATGGTGATCCTATGACTGTGGCAGCATATGACGCGGCAATGCCAATTTCTGGTTATCCAAGTGCAATAGTAGATCGGGGTACTGATATCGACCCGTCAGCTATGGAAATTGATTTTCTTCAAAGAGTATTAATTGATGCAAAGGCGACCATGACCACAGGTGCGATCTTCAACGCGACTACTGGACTATTGAATGTTTCTCTTACTGTTGATTGGGCATCTGCCGCGACAGGTTCATACAAGATCGCATGTGTATTGGTAGAAGATGGGATAACGGGAACGGGATCCGGATACGCACAATCCAATTACTACAGCTTCTCGTCTAATAACATACCATTGGTTGGCGCTGGTCATGATTGGCAAGCAGCAACAAACCCAATTTCTGCGTCTCTGATGACGTATGATCATGTTGCCCGAGCGATTTGCCCTAGCTTTGCAGGATACGCTGGATTTCCGGGCTCAATGGCGGCTTCCGATCAGCATATATTTAACTTTGAGTTTACATTAGACCCTTCGTGGGACGATACCAAGATGCATATCGTTGGTTTGTTGATCGATCCAACAGGAATGATGGATAATGGTTCTACTTCTTCAATAGCTGATGCAATTACAGCTGGGTTTACTTCAGGAGATGTTGTGTCTTGTGGCGCAACATCAGTGATCAACGGGATTTCAACGATTAGAACATTTGATATATTCCCGAATCCTGCTAGCACGAATCTCACTCTTAAGATCGGGTTGGAAGATGCGAACAATGTGATTGTAGATATATTTGATATCTCAGGTAAAACAGTTGCCACTCAGTCTTATGATCAATTGGAGGGGACTCATTTCTTGGATATGGATATCAGTAACTTCGCATCGGGTATGTATACGGTAAATGTACAGGCCGGTGAATTTATTACTACGCGGTCACTGATCGTAGAATAATATAAAAAACTTAATGAACAAGCCTTTCTGAGAGATCAGAAAGGCTTTTTTTTTGGCTGCCGCTCCGATGGCCATTATTTTGGATCCTCGGTGAACTTGATGTCTTTCACGTTTAGTTGAAGACTTATGGTGTTGTTCCATTCATTTTCTTCCAGCGTATAAGCCATAGAGATCGGCTCTCCTGTTCTAATTCGTTCAGCTAAGTGACCGAATTTGAATGCAATTGCGTTTACTATGAAATTGGGGTTTCCTTGCTGAAAGATGTTAAGTTTTAAGTGTGAGCCATCAGAACCAATGGCTTTAGAATAACCATTGTCAACTACATTGTGCGTCACGAATGTCGGGCGTAAATTGGTTGGCCCGAAAGGGGAAAATCGATTGAGCAATCGATATAATTTGGGCAAAGGATTTCCATTTACATCAGGTTCCAATTCCTTGAAATCCAGCTCTCCATCAACTTCAATTAACTGAACGAGCTGTTCAGGACTGATCGTGCTGTTGACTACTTGTTCGAATTTAGACGTGAAGTCCAGTACTTTTTCTTCTGGCAGGGTCATTCCCGCCGCGTACATATGTCCTCCAAACTGGGTCAGCTCATCTGAGCAGGCTTGCAGAGCATTGTATACATCAAATTCTCGCACCGATCTTGCAGATCCTGATACATGGTCGCCGGAACGGGTCAGTACAATGGTCGGTCTGTAATAAGTCTCCATAAGCCTGGCGGCTACAATTCCAATTACTCCTTTATGCCATTTTGGTGAGTACACTACTGTAGATTGTTTGTTCTGAAGCTCGGGATTGTTAGCGATCATATTGAGCGCTTCTGCAGTAATTGACTGATCCAGCTCTTTGCGTTCAAGATTGTATGCATTGATCTGATCAGATACATGTTTTGCAGAGTCTAGATCAGGTGAGATCAGCAATTCCACAGCTTTTTTCCCGGAATGGATTCGTCCTGCTGCATTTATTCTAGGAGCTATTGTAAAAACTAGATCGGTAACATTGAATTTAGATTTCTTGGCCGCATCAATAAACGGTTTGATGCCAGTTCTCGGATCAGTATTGATCCGATCAAGACCGTAAGCACATAGAACACGATTCTCCCCATTCATTGGAACAATATCTGCAGCAATTGCTATTGCAACCAAGTCTAAATACTCCTCCAGTTCATTCTCTTCGATTCCATTTCTTGAAGCGAAAGCTTGAATGAGCTTGAAACCAATTCCGCAACCACATAATTCATCGTATGGATAATCGCAATCATCCCTTTTAGGGTCCAGAATTGCGACGGCATCCGGAAGCTCGGGCCCGGGCCTGTGATGGTCACAAATGATAAAGTCAACTCCCTGTTCTTGAGCTCTGGCAACCTTGTCTATTGCTTTTATCCCGCAGTCCAATGCGATTATTAGACTAAATCCGTTATCAATAGCATATTCCACACCCTGCATTGACACACCGTATCCTTCTTTATGTCTATCCGGGATATAATACTCAAGGAGATCATGAAAATTAAGGAGAAACGAATAAACGAGAGAAACCGCGGTAGTTCCATCTACGTCATAGTCTCCATAGACCAGGATCTTTTCATCTTTTTCAAGTGCTTCTTCAATGCGCTCGACGGCACGATCCATATCTTTCATCAGAAATGGGTCGTGTGTACTGCCCCAATCCGGGTTGAAAAATGTCTTGGCGGAATCAAAATCATGAATGTCTCTGTGAACCAAAAGATCAGCAATGGTGTATGGTATCTTTAGCTCTTCCTGAAGTTGTGTGACCAATTCAGGGTTATTGGTTTCTTTGTATAGCCATTTCTTCATTCAAAAGTGGATAAAGGATAAGTAGAAGTGAAATAAGAGACAAAAGATTGACAATGATTTCTTAATTTTAAAGATAATGCAATGATTTCAATGAAACAGATAAGTCTACTATTTTTAGTTTTTTGTTTGGTGAAGGTAATGAACGCCCAAACGCAAATGATGAGTGATTTTTACTTTCAGAAAGCACAGCCCGATAAAGTCGAAGAAATATCTCAAATAATTGGAGAGATCGTAGGCGAGTATACCAGGGAAGAAGATAGGAGCGTGGTGTTGATCGTTGCTCGAGACTCCGTTTATTGCAGATACCCTGTTGTTATGTTCCTTAGTGTGGCTGATATTGACTCTTCAGAGAAATACGAGATCAGAAAAAACAAGATCTACGGGGTGCGTGAGGCACAGGGACTTCCGGTTCAAATAATGGACGATACAGCAGTATTTATGCACTATGCACATGAGCTGATCTTTGCGCCTAAGATATCCGGCGTAATGAAAAAACACAACGGCGTGTATTATTTTAATTATCTACAGGAAAATGATCTGTATACAACAATAGCCCTAAGCCTTGGAGAGGACGAACTTTATTTGCATTCATTGGATCATTCATTGGTCATGCCGAAAATAAGAAACTTCTCTTCGCTGGAGGAGGTCAAACTTGATGGAGTTACAACATATATTGCTTCACCATCCAATGAGGAAATGATTGCTTTTTACGAAGATAAAGGGTTTAAAGACAAAATTAAATACCTCCGTAAAAGTGATTAAATTGACTGTAATAAAGGCTCGTTTTAGAAGATGTTTAAATGCTGAGAACGGGCACCCACATAGTTAAGTTGATACTGTACAATAGTATAGGGAGATTTGTTTATTAAAGGCGTGTTTTCTATTCTCTAATTATTTAATTTTGATTATGTCAATTTATGGGTGTTTTCGTGTCGTACTTTTTAGCCTGTTTTTCTCGCACTTGTCGAATGCCCAAATAATAGGTTCTAATGCTTATTTAATTGGAGATTACGTTGAGGTTGGTATTGCCGGCGACGGTGGTTTTGAAGGTGCAGATACGGCTTTAGGATTCGTTGCAGGGGCCCATTTTCGTTCCGCTAATCCATACTTTGGTTTTGTTGCGGATCCAACTATGTCCGGTTGGTCACAATTTGACGGAGATTTTTTCACCCCGGGTCAGCCTGAGAACGGCTGGGGGATTGAATTAGGAGGTGTTAATGGGATTAAGGCGAATAATAATTGTTCATTTTATCCTAGTGGAACGCTACAAAAAATACCAGGATCTGTAACAGATTATGTCAATAACAGCGGTGCTATGTCTGTATGCTGGGATGGAGATTATGTTGGGTCAGGATATGACGTATCGATTCACATAAACTATAGCCTTAACCAAGCCGATTTGTTTTATAGTACGGAAGTAACAGTCAAAAATAATGGGCCAGGAATAATTGATACAATCTACTATCACCGAAATATTGATCCGGATAACAATGTTTCTTTAACGGGGGATTACGTCACAAAAAATACAATCGTTAGTCAAGGGGATACCGGTTGTACAAAAGCATTAGTTACAGCCGAGCAATTTGTGCCCTGGGCCTCCTACATTGGCCTGGCTGCTTTCGGAGAGAATTTTAAAGTTACATATGGAGGTTTTTCGAATCGGGATGCATCAGACATATGGAATTATGCAACTACTGGTGGGTTGTTGGTCGGAACACCCGGATCTATAAATACTGACGATGAGGCAATTTCGTTATCATATCTAATTGAAAATTTAGGGCCGGGCATGGCTGAATCATTTCGATATGTGATAATACTCGATTCATCACAGACGGATAACGCGCTCAATCATTTATTTCAGTTTCAATATGCCGGTGATCTAATTGGCCCCACTTCTGTTTGTGAACCTGGTGTTGATACCATTCTAACCTGCTCTTCTAATCCGGTGGATATAGCGGTTGTAGGTCAGGCAGTAAACGATTTCTCCTGGGTGTGGTCGCCACCTGTAGGTTTAGACACAACTGCAGGAGTTATTGTTAATGCAAACCCATTAAATACAACAACTTATACTGCTACCGGTACGCCAATAGGAAGTTGTTTTACTTCGCCAATAACAAAAGATATCGTTGTACTCACTTTACCGGGACCAAACGTACAGTATACTGACCCGGGCAGACAATGTGGTGATCTGGACCTGAACACTCTGGTTTACACCGATAGCAGTGGATTGACGGGGACAATGATAACCTTTCAATCTCAAATCCCGGTGTCGGCGCACGATACATCAGGAGTTTTGCCTACTTCAACAATGTCAGAAGGGGATACAGTTTATTTGATTATTGCCGACACAACTACAGGTTGCTTTGATTATGAGCAAATAATCATTGATTGGGGTGCTGCACTCGAGTTGACATTGGTCTCTGTGCCTTCCGATTGTGGATTAAATAATGGTAGTATAAATGTTGTTGGTGTCACAGGTGGTGTTTCTCCTTACACCTATCAATGGTTATTTGGCCCAACCGATTCGCTATATGCCGGTATAGGGTCAGGTTTTTATACGGTTTCAGTTACAGATTCTTTAGGTTGCACTGCTGATAGCTTAGTTGCACTGGGTAATACAGGTAGCACGGTAGTTGCGAACCTGGTTGGCTCAACCCCTGCAGAATGTTGGTTGCCCAATGGATCAATTTCAGTGTCTGGATCTGGAGGAGTAGGGAGCTACACATACGACATAGGGTCAGGCCCTCAGACCTCAGGTAATTTCTCTGGACTTGCAAGCGGATCCCACCTTGTTCTGGTAATGGATTCGGTCGGATGCACGGATTTCATTACTGTAGAGATTTCAGACACGTCAACATTGTCATCGTCCCTGGTTGATCAAACTCCGGAAAAATGTTCGGGGGCCAATGGCTCGATTGAAGTTGAAGGAATAGGGGGGGCACCTGGATATACCTATAACATTGGCCTTGGCAGCCAGCCGACAGGCATGTTTACTGGCCTTACAGCCGGATCTTATACTGTGGAAGTGGTTGATTTGGGTGGGTGCGTGGATACTATTGAAGTTACAATTGTTGATTCCATTGTGATAGGTTTAAGTTTAGTGTCGGTTACAGACGCACTGTGCGGCTCAAATACCGGGGAGGTTGTAGTTGTTGGGTCGTTAGGCCAAGCCCCTTTTAGCTACGACATAGGGGCGGGGGTACAAACGAGTGGAGTATTTGCGGGCTTGTTTTCAGGGACTTATACCATTGTGGTTTCGGATTTTCTGGGATGTGTGGATTCAATTTCGGTTGATGTTGGGGATACATCCACTCTGGAGTATGTAATACTTAACGTAGTTGATGAGGATTGTGGGTCGGGTAACGGATGGATCGAGGTGATCGCTAATGGTGGCTTAAGTCCATACAACTATATTTTAGGAAGTATTTCTCAGTCATCAGGACTATTCGAGGATTTAAGTGCTGGGGATTACACGCTTACTGTTTCAGATAGTGCTGGATGTAGCTTGACGACAACAATTCCGGTAAACCTGATTCCTATAGAAATTGACCTGGGGCCTGATATTTCTTCCTGTGATCCGGTAAACCTTACTTCGCCTGTTGGCACAAGCTATTATTGGAATACCTCAGAAACCAGCCAGAGCATTACGGTCAGCGTATCAGATCAGTATTTTGTAGATTA
>Ga0206681_10000857_pt1 | contig 15018 bp, 12 predicted proteins | sample M150012015metaG_FD_161048 | JGI IMG/M metagenome (GOLD analysis project Ga0206681, IMG submission 161048) | Ammonia-oxidizing marine archaeal communities from Monterey Bay, California, United States - M1 500m 12015 | ecosystem: Environmental > Aquatic > Marine > Intertidal zone | place: USA...
CTTTGAAACCCTTAGAATAACACAGAGTTACCCTACTACTTGGGGAAAGCCTATTTGTTGAATCTCGAATTTGAAAAGGCAAAAATGTACCTCGATCAATATTTGGCAAAACCTGGTAAGAACTTGGTTGATGCTGCATTGTTAAGAGCTAATTGCAATCAGGCAATGGAGTTAATAAAAACACCCATCAATATTAGCTTTAAGAACATGGGGAAAAGAATTAACGGTGAATTCCCTGATTACAACCCATTCGTGACCAAGGATGAAAGAATATTTCTTTTTACGTCAAGAAGAGAAACTGGTAAAGGAAATATTGAGTTTGACGGATATTACCCTTCAGACATCTATGAGGTCAGGTTCAACGGCAAAAACTTTTCTGGAGCGAAAAACATTGGGTCCGTAAATACTGCACTAGATGAGGAAATCGTAGGAATTCTCGACGACGGATCCAAGATGTATGTCTATTTGGATCATAACCTTGGAAGAAAGGACGACCCGTATGGAGACATATACATGAGCACTAAAAAAGGAAGCTCCTGGCAAAGAAGAAAATTAATAGAAGAGGGAGTTAACACCTCTCATATGGAAATTTCCTGTTCACAATCTACCGATGGTCTTACGTTGATTTTTTCCAGTAATCGTCCAAGAGGAAAAGGTGGTTATGACATCTATATGACCCGAAAACTGCCAAACGGAAACTGGGGGAATACGCAGAACGTTGAGTCATTAAATACTGCCGGAGACGAAGAGTACCCCTCACTATCTCCCGACGGCAAAACACTTTATTTTTCGTCAAATGGGCATTATGGCATGGGTGGGATGGACCTATATAAGGTTACATGGAACCCTGAGGACAATTCCTGGGGGCCACCTGAAAATCTTGGATACCCGCTAAATACACCAGATGATGAAAAGACGATCTGCTTCCCATCAGATCAAAAACATGCCTACATTTCTGCTTGTCGTAAAGGAGGATTTGGCGATTTAGATATTTATCGGGTAACATTTAATGATGTGCTCCTGAATCCTGCATTGTACCAAACCACTATAGTGGACGAACTTACATCAGAAAAAATCATGAACGGCCTAATCACCATATTCAATGATCAATACGATCGAATCGGTGCTTTCAAACCCAACAAGAACAATGGGGTTTTCACTATAACTCTGGATCCTGGGACTTATTCAGTCGACATAGAGATGCCAGGATACCCATTGAAGAATATAACTTGGACAGTATCCGAATTCGACTACAAAGAAGAACTCATAAAAAAATCCATTAAGATCTCAAAACTACAATAACCATTTGTTAGCTGTATTATCTTATAATTTTTGAGATATTCGCACACTGATGATATAATTCGCAATCTCAAATACTACTAAAGAACAAATGAACCTGAAATTAACAAAACCTCTTGCCTTTTTCGACCTGGAAACTACAGGAACGAATGTTGCAACCGATCGAATAGTTGAAATCTGTATATTCAAGGTCAATCCGGATTATTCAAAAGAAACTCTTACAATGAGAATCAACCCGGAGATCCCCATACCCTTGGAGACTTCAGAAATACACGGCATATTCGACATCGACATTGCCGAGGCTCCTACTTTCCGAGACGTTGCACAAAAGATCAAAGATTTTATCGGAGACTCCGATCTTGCTGGTTACAACAGCAATAAATTTGACGTCCCATTGTTGGTAGAAGAATTTCTTAGAACAGATCTGAAAATAGAAATGGAAAGCAGAAAATGCGTGGATGTACAGAATATTTTCCATAAAAAAGAACAAAGGACATTAGTAGCAGCATACGATTTTTACTGTTCAAAAGACCTGTCGAATGCACACAGTGCAGAAGCTGATACAATTGCTACTTATGAAGTATTAGAAGCACAAATAGAACGATACCCGGATATTGAGGGAGATATTGATTTTCTCACGGAATATTCAACGATGGGACAAAAAACAGCAGATTTTGCAAGAAGAATTGGCATTGATAAAAACGGTGTTGAAGTTTTTAATTTTGGGAAGAACAAAGGAGTAAGTGTTGAAGAGGTATTTAAACGGGAACCCGGATACTATTCCTGGATGATGAAAGGTGATTTTCCGAATTATACTAAACAAGTAATAACCAGAATCAAGAACAGGATCAGGCAATGAAAATTATTTGTATCGGCAGAAATTATCCTGATCATGTAAAAGAGCTCGATAACGAAATTCCTTCCGAACCACTCTTTTTTCTTAAGCCGGAAACAGCGATTTTACCTAAACGAAATCCTCTATACTATCCCGAATTTACCAATGATCTGCAATTTGAAATCGAGGTAGTCTTACGGGTTTGTAAACTTGGTAAGAACGTGCAAAAGAAATTTGCGAACAAATATTATGACAAAATAGGCTTGGGTATTGACTTTACTGCTCGCGATTTGCAAAGATCATGCAAAGAACAAGGACATCCATGGGAAAAGGCCAAAGGGTTTGATGGGTCTGCTGTATTGGGAAAGAAGTTCATTCCAAAGGAAGAATTCGAAGACCTCAATAACATTGAATTCCACCTAAATAAAAACGGTGAGCTGGCTCAGTCAGGCAACACAAGAGATATGACATTTCAATTTGACTTGATAATTGAACATATTTCGAGATATTTCACATTGAAAATAGGCGACCTGATCTTTACCGGCACCCCTTCAGGAGTAGGTCCTGTTAAAATCAACGATAAGCTTGAAGGATATTTACAAGGAGAGAAAATACTTGATGTAAACATTAAATAAAATCCTACCGCATCACGACTTGATCTTGAAAATCTTCTTCACGGCTATTTTAACATCATCTTTAAAGAATTGAATCAGATAGGTTCCCATGTTGAGTCGTAAAAGCTCATCCGTAAATACAGTCTGAACATACTCCCCAGTTGCAACATGCAGCTCTTTTTGATAGAGTATCTGACCCAGTGAGTTAAGAACATTCAATTTCCAGTTTCCCGATTCCTGTGAGTGAAAATGAACAGTCAGCTTATCATTAAAATGGGTCGGAAAAACACTGATTATTTCATCAGAAGTACTAAGTGAAAATAAATTTCCTTCCAAATACGCCGTGTAAAAGTTCGGCACTCCATACCCTAAGGAAAAATCAGGATTTGAATATTGATGCCCGTTGCGTTCTATTAGTTCCTTTAGCTCAATATTTGTGTTCCCTCTGAGTGACTGCCACAAACAAGCGGCCATTCCCGCCAAAATGGGTGAGCTGAACGAAGTGCCATTCGCCTGCCCAACCTCACCACTGGGAAACGTACATGCTGCTTTGTAGCCCATGGCCGCTACATTCGGCTTAAGATCTCCATCACTTGACGGTCCGTAACTACTAAACGGAGCCCGGATCAAAAACGAATCAACTGCAGCAACAGCCAGCGAGCTATCGGCGTCAGCCGGAGCAGAAATATAATGCCATGGCTGGCTTCCCATATTCCCTGCACTTGTAACGACCAGTATTCCTTTTGAAGCAGCAATATCCGCTGCAATCGATATTCTTGTAGTGTTCCCATCCATGTCTGCATACGTGTGGTCTGTGGTCGAGTCATCAAATTGTGTGTAGCCCAAAGACGTATTTAGAATGTCTGCACCCATACTATCTGCATACTCCGCCCCGGCAACCCAATTATCTTCTTCAACCAACGATTCAGACGATACATCCTCGGTCCTGATCAATATGTAGCTGGCATCCGGGGCAGTACCTACCATTTTCCCTGGTAATTTAGCCCCCATGCACGATAGCACAGCAGTTCCATGCTGACTTGAATGGTACACATAATTATCTCCGTCAACAAAGTCTCTTGTTCCCAGCAATCTGTCTTCTTCACGCATTGCATCGAAAACATCTATCTCGTTGGCCTTGTCAAAACCCGCATCCAGTACCGCTATAGTGATCCCTGCTCCCGTAAATCCTAAATTGTGTAGCAAGTGACCGGAATGCATCTCGATCTGTCTAAATGCCATTCCATAGTGCTCATCGTGGTAATTGGTATGACCGGTACTTTTCAAAGGCAATTCAATTCGAGGGTCAATGGCCATCGTCCTGACCCTATCAATGTTATATACGAATGGAAGGCCTATTATTGAATCCAGAACTTTGGAGTCAGAGATCTCCACACTAACCGAATTCAACCATTTGGAAGTTCTGCGAATAGTAACAGACGAAAACGAAGCAATCTGTTCAACATATGCCGGGTCAATCGGCAAATCCTTGAAGTCAACTGGTATAAGCTGGTTGACTCTCCTATCTACCGCTTTTTTGCTAAGAAATTCTTCGGGGTTTGAAATATGAAAAGGTGTGTTCGATTTATCAGCTAACTGAATCCAATACTTATTCTTAGGTTGCGCAAACCCGATTAAAGCAGATACTAAAAATAATGAACTAACCAGTGACTTCATCAATCATTCCCGTAAGAAACCGCTGTTTGATACCATTCGATCCCTTTTACGATGCTATCCACAACAATTGCTCCGGATCGCACATCCAGATCGATCAACTGCTTTTGAACTAATCCAATGTGTTTGGCATAAACTTCGTAAGCTTGCTCGTACTCAACAAAATTAGAATTCTGGCGATGCGTAACGAATGCAAGGCTGTCAAATTCTAATACGCCAACAGTACCTGAATAATCCAAACTATCATAAAAGTACTCCCATTTGACATGCTGGTTGTACACATTGCCATCCCATGATTTAAATTCGTTGATCGGAAATTTCATTTTTACAAAACGAACATCCTCTTCTACTTTCTCTGCAGACCTTGTCGTACGAACCGAATGCCAAACGTCACTAATGGTCCAAGGATCTGACTCAGTCGTTCTGATGTACCTTTCTATTCTTTGCGCAAGTCTTCCTGAGTTATCAATGAAATCATCTGCAATGACCTCCTTTAATTGATAGTTCAACGTGTCATGATTTATATCATGCCTTATATCCACAACATCGTAGATAACCCATTTACCCAATTCCGTTGGGAAATATTCCTGTTTCAGATCCGTAGCCTCTCCAGTCTTTCTCTTACAGGCCTGAAACACCAGCATGCCCGCGATCAAAACGATCGTCCAGCAAATTCCCAATTGGATTTTATCGAGTTTCAATATTTTCAGGTTACGTCCTTTCATTCTTGTTCATTTTCTTTCAGCATACGCATCTTATCCTGATAGGTTTCTAACGCTTTCCCTTTCAATATCTTGCCCTCTAAATAAAATATCTTTTGTTCTTCTTTACCACTTGAGTTATAGGTGCGCCACCATCCATGCTCCACTCCGTTCTTATATTGACCCTGCAGTACTTGTCGTCCGGATTCACTATAGCGATACAGCTTGCCGGAAGGGTAACCTTCATTCCACTGTCCTTTCACTTTTATCTTCCCGTTCTTATAGAATTGAGTCCAATCCCCATGTTTCTTATCATCATAATAAGCAATGATCTCCATAATTTTTCCAGCATAGTTGTACGTCACCTGCTCTCCCTCTAAAAGGCCCTCATTGTAATCGTTTTTACTTCTCAAACGACCCTGATAGTCGAAAAACAACCAAATACTGTCCTTCAACTGATCTACATATTTCCCTTTAGCTGCAACATTTCCATCCAAACCATAAGTTATACAATGTGCAATATGCCCACCTACTGCGTAAGTTAAAACAGACTGTGCTTCACCTGTTGAATACCAATAATGAAACTCTCCAACTGGTTTATCATTCAAAAACTGTCCTTTGTACCGTGTGGCACCACTCTTCCATTTTTTTGACCATTCACCCTGTTTCAGGCCTTGATCATCCACCATATTCTGAGCGCAGATTAAAGTGGGGAACGCCCACAACATAAAAATAATCAATTTTGCCTTCATTAACAATGCTAAAATAATTCGAATTTATTCTTAACAAAAAACAATCCGAAATTCTTTATGAACATAATGTTTCAGAGCGTCTTTGGTTACGCTGTGTTTAATTTTTTTAGTTTTGACATTATTAAATGTTAGAAAAAGTAATGAAAACACATTTAGTTTCCGGAGGATGTGGGTTTGTAGGCAGAAATATGGTCTCCCGCCTCTACTCAACAACCAAAGACAGAATCATTTTCGTAGATGATCTATCTGTTGGAACACACCCTTCAACCTGGTTAGATCATCCGAAAGTTGGTGAAAAAAACGGTGCAGAGATCTACGGCGATGATGAAAGATTGGTTTTCTTAAACACTGATTTCCGATTCCTGCTCAGAAAAATGGTAGACAATGATGACTTCTTTGCTTCAGAATACCAATTAGAAGGAGCAGAAAAAATTGCCGATGTTTATCATTTTGCAGCTATTGTAGGAGGTAGGGCTAAAATTGACGGCGACCCAATGGTTGTGGCACTTGACCTGTCCATAGATGCAGAGTTTTTCTATTGGGTGTGCAAACATAAACCCAAACGCTGCTTATATCCTAGTTCAAGTGCGGCATATCCCGTTGATCTGCAAACTGATGGAGGCGCTGTAGCCCTGAAAGAGTCGGACATTGATTTTAATAAAATGGGGCAACCGGACATGACCTATGGATGGTCTAAGCTAACCGGGGAGTATTTAGCCCATATTGCTGCCAAGTATTACGGGGTATCAGTAACTTGTATTCGTCCTTTCTCAGGTTACGGAGAAGATCAAGACCTCACCTACCCTGTTCCGGCAATTGCAAGACGCGCAGCCAATAAAGAGGAGCCATTTGAGGTCTGGGGAACAGGCAAGCAAGGGCGGGACTTCGTGCATATCGATGATGTTCTGGACTGTACACTACTTGCAATGGAAAAAATAACTGACGGGTCAGCGATTAACATCGGGCAGGGAAGATTGACCTCTTTTCTGGAGATTATTGAGCTTTTTACAGAATTTGCAGGCTATGATCCGGAAATAAAACCTTTGCTGGATAAGCCTGTTGGAGTGCATGCAAGATATTGTAACATGGATTATGTAAAAGATAAGTTAGGGTGGGAACCTAAAATTTCAATCAGGGAAGGAATGAAAAGAGTATACGACAAGCATTGTCAGGAGGTAAAATAATGACGCGGAAAATCGTTTGTTTCGGACCAGGCCCCAAATTCAAAGGAGGCATTGCGAATTACAATACGGCATTGGCAAAAACTCTGGATGGAATTGAGCAAGTTGAAGTATACCTTATATCGTGGATACAACAATATCCCGCTATAGTCCCAAGAGAATTTGTAGATAAAAATTCCAAACTTGACTTTTTAGAAGGCACCGGTGTAAAAGTAGAGTACATCACCAATTACAATAGACCCGGAACCTGGAAAGAGACGTGCAGACGCATCGAAAATATCGATCCGGACATTACCATTTTTCAATGGTACAATGCCCATCAGGGAATTCCACTTAACAGCATCGTAAGAAGACTAAAGAAGACAACCCGTACAGAAATTATCTACGATCTGCATTTTGTGGTTCCAAAAGAAAATAGCAATGTTGATAAGAAATTGACTAAAAGAGGCCTTAAACGGGCGGACAGCTATATTGTGCATGCCTATAAAACAGCAAATGAGCTTAAGGAGCTGTTTCCCGATCAAAAGTATTTTCTTACGGAAAATGGACAACGATCCAATGCAAACGATGAAAAAAACATAATAAAGCTATTTCACCCGATCTACAGCATTTTTGAGCCCAAACACGATTTTGACGTTGAAGAATTTAAGCGTGAAAATGCCCTCAAAAAACACGTATTCCTTTATTTTGGGTTTATCCGTAAATACAAGGGCCTGCACAATGCAATAGAGGCTTTTTCCAAATTGACAAAAGAAAGAGATGATGTTTCATTTTTGATTTGCGGAGAGTCTTTCTGGCACACCCTGGATAACTCAAAATTATCCACAAAATTGAAGAATTTTTTCTTCAGTATTGCTAAAGCAATTTTTACAAAGAAGGAAGATGATGAAAAAAATTACCGCCCTCTGGATCTGATCAAAAAGCTAGGGATTGAAGAAAGTTGTATGGTTATCAATGAGTTTGTCCCCAATGAAGACGTGCATAAATACTTTCAGGTAAGTGATGCGGTAGTTCTTTTATACCTCACCGCAACTCCGTCCGGCGTAGAAAGTTTAAGCTACAATTTCAAAATGCCCATTCTTGCTACAGATGTTGGGCATTTTCCGGAAACCATTGAACATGGGTTTAACGGATACCTTGCAAAAGCGGGAGACCTCGATCATATGGCCGAACAAATGAATCTGTTGATAGAAAAACCGATCGACAGAATAAATGTAGAACGCGCCACACATAAAATGAGCTGGGTCAACTACGCAAAAGCCATATTGAACACCTTTTGATCTACGAATTGGCTTTTAGCTGAACGAAGATTTTCCATGCTTAGTCGAATTGTCATGGAATAACACTTACGGTTTGCACCATTTTTCATTATATTACGGATGCATTAAGTAAACTATAACTAACTATTAATTCATGAAAATTCTTGTTCTAGCAATGGGCATGTGCCTATTGACGGTGAGTTTGGCGGCTCAGCAACAGAGGGATCGTAATGGTATAATTACGAATCCTGATGAAATCGAAGTCTTATTTCTTGGAGAGACACCGGCCTGGCGTGACATCCCAATTCCAAAAGATCCGGTTCCTCCCGGGAAACCGTTGAAATTAGGGTATCATTTTAAATCAGACTGGATCTTAAATCCCAATGTTAATCCAAATGTGTACAAGGGAATTGATCCTGCATTACAGAAAGATTATAATACATCCGTTGATAAAATGATGACGGAAGAAGCTAACTGGGCTGGTATGAACACCAACACCAGTCCCGGAGATCCGTGTATGGATGTAGGGCCTAACCACGTTGTTCAAATGATCAACGCTACAAGAGTTAAGATCTGGGACAAATCCGGAACCGTTGTCCTTGCTGAACAAGCTTTTAGCACATTGGCTGGAACACCTTCAGGTGGTGGAGATCCAATTGTTCTTTATGACGAAAGAGCAGACAGATGGCTTTTGAGTGAATTCGCAAGTGGTGGTAGCACATTGTATATTGCGATCTCCCAAACCCCGGACCCGACAGGTTCATATTATACATTTAGTGTAAACACAAGTAGTTTTCCTGATTACCCTAAATATTCAATTTGGGACAATTCTTACATAGTAACCGCTAATGAAGGCTCTGGCACTAGCTCCGTCTATGCACTTGATAGATCTGCTATGTTAGCTGGAACAGCGCACAATGCTGAAAGATTTACGATTCCACGTTTTGGAACTATTGGTTTCCAGGCTGCTACTCCCGTTTCGCTAATGGGTACGGTTGCTGCAGGTACACCAGCTACTATTATGAGAATGAGAGATGATGCATGGTCCGGTGCCGCAACGGATGCTATAGAAATATGGGAACTAGACATTAACTGGTCTTCACCAGGTGCTGCAACATTGAGCCAGGTCCAAACAATAGGTGTATCTGCACACGAATCAGAATTATGTGGTTACACTTCATTCTCTTGCATTCCGCAACCTGCTGGTTCAAATTTAGATCCATTGCGAGAACTCATTATGAACAGATCCATGTACAGGAATTTTGGGACACATGAAGCAATGGTAGCTGCACATGTTACGGATGTAGATGGCGCTGACCATGCAGGAATTAGATGGTACGAATTCAGAAGGTCAGGTGGATCATGGTCACTATATCAGGAAGGAACATACTCTCCTGATACTGAACACCGATGGATGCCCTGTATCGGGTTATCAGCGACTGGTAATATTGGAATAGCATATAATGTCTCCAGTTCATCGACTCATCCTGAAATTAGATATACAGGTCGTAAAGAATGTGATCCTTTAGGAATGATGACTGAACCAGAAACCATTTTGGTAGATGGCACCTCTTCAAACAATACGAACAGATGGGGAGATTACAATGCCATGGGCGTGGACCCTTCTGATGGTGAGACTTTCTGGTTTAATGCACAGTATAATCCTAACTCTCAGGCAAGAACACGAATCGGTGCGTTTAAAATAGATCTATGTTCTCCAATCGTGCAATTTAATTCTTCGGCCTATAACCCGAACGAAAGTGACGCGGATCAATTAAACGGGTGTTTAGACTATTATATCATCAATGTGCCGATTAAAATTGGTTCAGATCCTACTCAACCAGCTGATATCGTCGTAAACGTCACTGGTGGAACAGCTACTCAAGGTGTTGATTATGATATTTTTAATACGACAGGCACGTTAGATGATCCCAACTTGAGCTTCAACGTAGAAATTAGAGTGTACAACGACAATTATGTGGAAGGTCCTGAAACAATTTTATTGGATTATTCTTTGAATCCGAATGGAGGAAATGCAGTTGCTGGATTATTGAATCAAACCGTAACGATCACAATAAATGACGATGATCTTGATCCGGCATCTATGACAAATTTAGTGACGGTATTCACAGAAGACTTTGAGGGTCTTGGAGGAGCGCTTCCTTCGGGATGGGCAACGAACAATGCGGATGGTGACACACCATGGCAAACCGGAGATAATGCAGCAGCTACCTCAACATTTTATACAATTCCAACATCAAACTCAACCGATTTTGTTTGGATCAATGATGATGGGTGTAATTGCCAACAGAATGATGTGGACCTTACATTCCCATCCATCGATCTTTCCGGATATTCTGGAGCATCAATTTCCTTTGATTCATATTATGAAAACAACAATTACGCAGGTGACCAGGAAACTGCGGAGCTTTTTGTTTCTCTGGGTGGTGGACCTTTTTCATCCATTGGAATACTAACAGCCTCAGGAATTGATGTTGATTGGATCAATCAATCTTTTGATCTTACTCCATATGCAGGAAATTCAAATGTTGTCCTAAAAATTAATTACAGCGACGGGACGGGGTGGTTGTATGGATGTTCTGTGGATAATGTGGTTATCTCAGGAGCCGGACCAATTGATGTGCAGCAAGCTGTAAACACCGGTACCGGTATGACAGGAAATCTAGGTCCTAATTCGACTGTTCATTTTTATGATCCGTCTTCAGAAAATGTTATGATGACATTGGAAAATAGTTCAACCTTCGATTTTGGGTGTGTAACCGTAGAGATTGACCGCTCAGGAACAAGTGCACAAGAATTTTCAAGTACCAATTCATCCAATTACCTTGCGGATAAAACCTTTACAGTAACTCCTGCCAATAGCAGTAGTTCAGCTTCATACAATGTTACCCTGTTTTATAAAGAGGCCGAAGTAGCAGGATGGGAATCAACAACCGGGGAGACTAGAATTAATGCCGAGATCATTAAAGTAGCCGGAGCAAATCGAATAAACGATGTAACTCCTTCAAACTACGGATCTTACACTATAGAAAACATGACTACGACTATCGGTGCATTCAACTCAGATGTCACATTCACCAGCTCGTTCTTTAGTGGGTTTTCCGGATTCGGAATTGGAGTTTATGCGCCGGGGATTCCTGGAGCACCGACTGCGGATTTCTCGCCTTCTACATCAACTGAATGCGTAGGTGGCTGTATTACCTTTACAGATGCATCCAACAGCACTGATCCGGGAGGAATTACTTCTTGGAGCTGGGATTTTGGCGATGGAAATGTTTCATCTTCTGCGAGTCCCACACATTGCTATGCAACATCCGGCAGTTTTGTTGTCTCATTAACCATCACAGACGGGATTGCATCCGACGATCACAGCATTCTAGTTGAAATTGGGGATTCGTCATCGTTCAGCCAGACAGCCAATCTCTGTCCGGGCCAGTCAGTTTCAGTTGGAACTAACACGTATTCAAGTGCAGGAACATACACCGACGTTCTTTCCAATGCAGTCGGATGTGATAGCGTTGTAACGACAACGGTTAACCAGCTTACTTCAAGCACTTTTTCTCAAACGATTGATTTTTGTGAAGGAGGCAGCGTGACTGTGGGAAGCAGTACTTACACTACAAGCGGCACATATACCGATATACTTACCAACGCCGAAGGGTGCGACAGTACAGTTACTACAAACTTGACAGTGTACTCCAATCCAACACCAGTGATCGATAACACCGCAGGATTAGATAGCGTTTGCGAGAACAGCAGCTCTTTGTTGTTGACAGCCAGCCCATCAGGAGGCACGTTCAGCGGAAGCGGTATGACAGGAAGTACGTTTAATCCGCTAACTGCAGGAGTCGGGACTCATGTAGTAACATACAGTCTCACTGACGGAAATGGTTGCACCGGTGAGGATCAACTCACAATTGTTGTCATTGACTGTTCTGTTGAGATTTCAAACAGTGAATTGAACGAGTTCAAACTATACCCAAATCCGAACAACGGTAACTTCGTAATATCCGGATTAGCAGTAGGCTCTTCTTATCAGATTCTGGATAAACAGGGCAAACTCATCAGATCAGATATGGTAAACAGTGAACGAGAAGAAATATCGCTAAAGAATGTTTCTGATGGAATTTATTTTCTGAAAATAAGTTCTTCCGGTAAAGAAACCTCGATAAAGTTCACCGTTACGAACGATTAAATTTAGTTCAAGTTCAAACAAGGCCTTGGCTTATAGTCAAGGCCTTTTCTTTTGTACAACTTTGAGACGACTGAGTAAAAAGAAATTTAAATTATTCCCAAAAAATATATCCATTTTTAATTGTCCACTTGATAGCCTATGCACTAAAACAAATGGGGTCTATTTCGTTCAAATAGTAACAATCAACGAGAGATTTTTTAAGAACCTAGTAAAGTAATTAGTCTGAAAAGTAAAATGACTAACAGATCATAGGATAGTTGAAAATAAAAAATGTCAGCAGTAGTACTTAATAAAATTAAATCCGAAGTAATAGACTACTATATTCCTAAAATACATAACTTGGGGGAGCCTAACCATTCCTACACCTAATGAAAACATTGGAAGATGTGTCCGAGACTCTTTGGATCCCTTTATTCGGAAAAGCAAGGGAGTCCATTCGGAAAGATCGTTTTATTGTCGATGAAAAAGCAGTTGAGATAGCAAGTTTGGCTTGCGAAAGACTACCTGAACTAAATCGATGGTGGGTTGATCTCTCTATGGAAACACAAGCATTAATGGTATGGAGAAATACAAGCATTGATGCCTACGTCAAAGATTTTATAAAGAAAAATCCTACTTCTACCATTGTAAATCTAGGGGCTGGTCTTTGCACAAGATTTTCCAGAGTTGATAACGGCACTATTAATTGGCTTGAGTTTGATCTGCCGGATGTGAAAGAGGTCTGGCTAGAATTCAATGAGGAAACAGACAGACATAAATATTTCACTGAATGTATCTTTGGAGATGATTGGCTTAGAACCATTAAGGATTATTCTGATGGTCCGGTAATGTTTACGGCGGAAGGATTATTTATGTATTTCTCTAAAGAGGAAGTGGCCCAATTGTTGAAAAAGCTCAGTGATCATTTTCCGAATAGCGAGATAGTAGCTGAGATCTATAGTAAAATTGCCCTTAAGCGAAGGCACCCTGACGTTAGAAAAACTTCGGCAGATAAATTTAAAGCTCAGTGGGGTGTCGTTAATGGAAGGGAATTTGAAAAGTGGAACGTAGGAGTTAAACACATTCATGACGATTTCATAACCAATAACGGAAATGCCATGAAAAGAATGCCTGTTCTGAACAAGGGGATGGCACAATTGCCTTACTTCCGTAAAGTAGGTAAAATGGTTCATTTGAAATTTGAGGGAAATTAATTCTCCACTTGACCATTGCTTGTGACTGACTATCTAGAAGTTAACATGGGATCAGTCGTGTGTTTTTCAGATTGAATTAACTTGTAATAAATTCCTCCTGGCAATTAGCTATCTTGCTGTGATGGGAAAGTATAATTGGTTATTCTCGGCTTTACTGCTCTTACAACTTCTAATTGCAAGTTCTTATGCCCCTTCTACCTTTGATATTCTTATATCCGTAACAAATATTCGTAACGAAAAAGGAACAATACAAATTCAGGTGTATCATACGAAAAACGCTTTTGAAACAAAAAAACCATATAAAACCTATCGGGTAACCAAACAAGGGAAAATCAAAGGACATACGCTCCACTATACGGTAAGCGGATTGAAAAAAGGCAGTTATGGACTTGCATTATTAGATGACGAAAACAACAACAAAATAATGGATTACGGCTGGGTTTTACCAACGGAAGGTTTTGGTTTTTCAGATTATTACCATACCTCATGGAATAGGCCGGCATTCAACAATTTCGATTTCTATTTAGACGCAAATAAAATTGTGACCATGAAGGTCCGCTATTTATAATTCATTAGCCGAAAAAAACGAAAATTTTATCAATGGCGTTGTTGCAAACAATGACAGGTCTTATATTTCAAAACGACGAAAGTTGTTAACGCTTGTATTTTAACACCAAAATCTCAAATATTTGCCATATTTTACCTATATTTACGTCGATTGAATTTGACCTTTTGTCGATTTTAAACCTATTTTTATCTGGAAAACAATAAGAATCGATACAAGGTCAGATTTATTGGATTTACTAATACAGCTACTTTGTAAAAATGAACTTTTGCCCACCTAGACATTTTGCGAAAACACTTAGGATAGTACTTGTTGTAACTATGTGTTTCGGTGTGAATCATGCATCATCTCAATCTTTCATTAGTGAACCATCCGGTTCATATGAACCTACAGAAAACGGAAAGCAGATACAGTATACCAGTATTACAAAACTATCTGAAGGACAAGTTGAAGAAATATCCAATTTGTTCAACTGTTTCATGGGTGTTGATTCCGTTAGTTACGATAAAGCGACAATGCGCTTAACGGTGTCGTGTATTCCTTTAATTAAATCTAAAGACTTGAAACCACTTTTCGCTATACTGAATATGAATGTGATTGACGAAAAAATAAACACTGAGGAAATACTTAAAAAGGCGAATAGATGAGAGTTAAGTTTAACATACTAATTCTTCTATCTGCACTATCAACTGTGGTTTCTGGCAGCTATGCGCAAGTAGGTTCAACTTG
>Ga0206681_10000859_pt1 | contig 14994 bp, 15 predicted proteins | sample M150012015metaG_FD_161048 | JGI IMG/M metagenome (GOLD analysis project Ga0206681, IMG submission 161048) | Ammonia-oxidizing marine archaeal communities from Monterey Bay, California, United States - M1 500m 12015 | ecosystem: Environmental > Aquatic > Marine > Intertidal zone | place: USA...
GCCTCGCAAAGAAATAAAAGCAGGTGATGTAGGTTATATAATTTCTGGAATTAAAATAGCCAATGAAGTAAAAGTTGGGGATACCATTACGCATACTGACACTCCTTGCGAGAATCCTATCGATGGTTTTGAAGATGTAAAGCCAATGGTATTTGCTGGAATGTATCCTGTAGACACAGAAGATTACGAAGAGCTTCGTAATTCGATGGAGAAATTACAACTGAACGATGCCTCTTTGACATTTGAACCAGAATCGTCTATGGCTTTAGGATTTGGTTTCCGTTGTGGATTCTTAGGAATGTTACACATGGAAATTATCCAAGAGCGTTTAGAACGCGAGTTCGATATGACTGTAATTACTACAGTCCCTAACGTGTCTTACTTTTCATATAACCGAAAAGGGGTGAAACTTTTGGTGAATAACCCATCAGACTTACCCGATCCTTCTACAATTGACAAAGTAGAAGAACCTTATATAGCTTCTCAAATCATCACAAAATCTGAGTATATAGGATCTATCATTACTTTATGTATTGAAAAAAGAGGGATTCTAAAAAACCAAGTTTACCTATCACCAGATAGAGTTGAGTTGAGTTTTGAGTTGCCTTTAGCAGAAATTGTTTTCGATTTTTACGATAGACTAAAAACTGTTTCTAAAGGTTATGCCTCTTTCGATTATCAACCTATAGGTTACCAAGAATCGAACTTAGTGAAGATGGATATTCTTTTAAACGGTGATCAAGTAGATGCTCTTTCAGCATTAATACACCGAGATAACGCACATAATATTGGTAAAAAGATATGTGTAAAATTGCGCGAATTGATTCCTCGTCAGCAATTTGATATTGCGATACAAGCTGCTATTGGTGCGAAGATTATTTCGCGTGAAACGGTAAAGGCTCTTCGTAAAGATGTTACTGCCAAATGTTATGGTGGGGATATTTCGCGTAAGCGTAAATTGTTGGAGAAGCAAAAGAAAGGTAAGAAGCGTATGCGTCAGGTAGGGAATGTAGAGATTCCACAATCTGCGTTTATGGCGGTACTTAAACTCGATTAAAATTGCACTATGCAAAATAAGATAGACGCTCTTAATGCTAAAATCGCTGAAGCACACAAAGGTGGAGGCGAAAAAAGAATTGAAGCACAGCATAAAAAAGGAAAATTAACTGCTCGTGAGCGTGTACATTTTCTTTTAGACGAAGGTTCATTCGAAGAAATTGGAATGTTGGTTACTCATCGTTCTACCAACTTCGGACTCGACAAACAAAAGTTTTTAGGCGATGGTGTAATTACCGGTTACGGTACAGTAAACGGTCGTTTAGTTTACGTTTTCGCTCAAGACTTCACGGTTATGGGTGGTTCGCTTGCCGAAGCTCATGCACAGAAGATTTGTAGAGTAATGGATCTTGCCATGAAAAATGGCGCCCCTGTACTTGGATTAAACGACTCTGGTGGAGCTCGTATTCAAGAAGGGGTAGTATCCTTAGGTGGTTACGCCGATATCTTTTACAAAAACACGCAAGCATCTGGAGTTATCCCACAGCTTTCTGCTATTATGGGACCTTGTGCTGGGGGTGCTGTTTACTCGCCTGCTCTTACAGACTTTATTATGATGGTGGAAGACACCTCGTATATGTTTGTTACAGGACCTAACGTAGTAAAAACAGTTACCCACGAAGAAGTTACAGCTGAGGAATTAGGTGGTGCTTCAACGCATTCATCTAAATCTGGTGTTGCACACTTTTCTTGTGCAAACGAGGTGGCATTGATTAACGAATTAAAAACGCTTCTTTCGTATATGCCACAAAACTGTGAGGAAGATGCTCCTTCAGTTCCCTATACATCATCTAACGAAAGCAGAGAAAGTTTAAACAGTATCATTCCTGACAACCCAAATCAGCCTTACGATATTAAGGATGTGATTGACGGAGTTGTGGATGGAGATTCTTTCTTTGAAGTACATAAAAATTACGCTGAAAACATTGTTTGTGGTTTCGCTCGTTTGGGTGGCAAATCTATCGGTGTGGTTGCAAATCAACCTGCATTTTTAGCAGGTGTATTAAACATTGAAGCTTCTACTAAAGCAGCACGTTTTGTACGTTTCTGCGATTGCTTCAACATTCCATTATTGGTATTAGAAGATGTGCCTGGATTCTTACCAGGAACAGATCAAGAATGGCACGGAATCATTACCCACGGAGCTAAATTATTATATGCATTCGCTGAGGCAACCGTACCACGTATTACGGTTATCACGCGTAAAGCCTATGGTGGTGCTTACGATGTAATGAACTCTAAGCATATTGGTGCTGATATGAATTACGCTTGGCCATCGGCAGAAATTGCGGTGATGGGTGCTAAAGGAGCTGCTGAAATTATTTTCAGAAATGAAATTAAAGAAGCAGACGACAAAGAAGCCAAGTGGAAAGAAAAGGAGCAAGAATACTCAGCTATGTTTGCGAACCCTTATAATGCCGCAGCTCGTGGTTATGTAGATGAAGTTATTCAGCCAGCACAAACTCGCGAAAAGCTGATTAAAGCATTTAAGATGCTTGAAAACAAAGTTGATAGCTTACCAAAAAAGAAACACGGAAATATTCCACTTTAAGATGAATGTACTGATATTAGGTTCTGGCGGTCGTGAACACACCTTCGCTTGGAAATTGGCTCAAAGCCCACTTTTAACAAAATTATTTATCGCTCCAGGGAATGCTGGAACCGATGCTTTAGGCGAAAATGTAAACATCAAAGTAGATGATTTTATAGCTATTAAAGCGCTTTGTTTAGGCAAGGAAATCGGCATGGTCGTAGTAGGTCCTGAAGATCCTTTGGTGAAAGGGATTCACGATTTCTTTTTAGCTGATGCTGACCTAAAACACATCCCTGTAATAGGCCCTCAAAAAGCAGGTGCCGAATTGGAAGGTTCTAAAGATTTCGCCAAGGAATTTTTATTCCGTTACAATATACCTACTGCAGGATACCAAACTTTTACTGCTGATAATTTAGAAGAAGGTTATGCCTTTTTAGATACACTAAAAGCACCTTACGTTTTAAAAGCAGATGGACTTGCAGCTGGTAAAGGTGTATTGATATTAAACTCTGTTGCCGAAGCGAAAGCTGAATTAAAAGAGATGCTTACCGAAGCCAAATTTGGTGCGGCAAGCGCTAAGGTGGTAATCGAAGAATTTTTAGATGGTATCGAATTGTCTGTTTTTGTTTTAACTGATGGAGAGAACTACAAGGTGCTTCCTACAGCAAAGGACTACAAACGTATTGGCGAAGGCGATACTGGTTTAAATACAGGTGGTATGGGTGCTATTTCCCCTGTTCCTTTTGCAGACGATGTTTTAATGGAGAAAATTGAAACTCGTATTGTAAAACCTACGGTTGATGGTTTGAAAAAAGATGGCATTCCTTATAAAGGATTCATTTTTATTGGCTTGATAAATGTTGACAACGAACCTATCGTTATAGAATACAACGTTCGTATGGGAGACCCTGAAACGGAAGCTGTATTGCCACGTATCAAATCTGATTTATTGGAATTGTTCCAAGCTGTTGGAAACGGAACTTTAAATGAGAAGACTCTTGAATTAGATCCTCGTTACGCAACTGCAGTAATGATGGTTTCTGGTGGATATCCTGAAGCTTACCAAAAAGGTAAAGTTATGACGGGTATTGAATCTGTAGAAGACTCTATTGTATTCCATGCAGGAACGAAATTAGAAGGCTCTGAGATACAAACTAACGGAGGCCGTGTTATGGCATTGACTTCTTTTGGAGATACTATGAACGAAGCCTTAGCAAAATCTTTTGCAAGTGCAGAGAAAGTTAAGTTTGAAGGCAAATATTACCGTACTGATATTGGATTTGATTTACAATAAGATAAATCGGAAGACGTAAATAGTAAAACGAAAAAAGGCGACCATATGGTCGCCTTTTTTATGCTTACAAGTAAAAACTTATTCGCAAATATTTTTATCGGTTACAGCAACTTTACCACAAAAGTAAAGTGCACCCGCACCAATTAAGCACAAAGCTATGTTAGGCAAATGTCCGAGCTGAGCAAGGATTTCGAAAGTTGCTTCAAATAAATCGCCAATACCGTATAATAAATCGTTCATGTCGTAGATAGTTTTTCTTAACGAGGACAAATTTACATATTTTTACCAAATGATAGTTAATTTATTTCGTCATACTCAGGCAATATCTGTTTTGAGTATCCTTATGCTGAGTATTCTTATTTGGATGGGCTTTTCATTTCAGGAAAACCCTGAAATAGTAGGGCCTATAAGTCCGTTTTTCGACTCTATACTTTCTCCTATACTACAACAACCAATAATCAATAGGCTAATTGCAGGTGCCTTGGTTTTTTGGCAATGTATTCTAGTTAATAGAATAATGGTCAGGCAAAAAGTCTTTTCGACGAATACTTTCTTTCCTGGTTTATTTTATTTTTTGGCACTTAGTATTAGTCCAGAAGCCACTTATTTAAGCCCTTCATTACTTGCGCTCACTTTTATAGTATTGTCTTTAAATAAAATACTGGATAGCTATTTAGATAAAACAGCTTATTCAAAAGTCTTCGATAGTTCAATCTTAATGAGTTTAGCGCTATTAATTCATCCTCCATTTATAATTTTCGCAGCTCTAATTTGGATTGGAATTTCAATTTTCTCTCAAGTAGAGTGGAGACATTGGGTATTAAGCATACTGGGATTGGGGTGCCCATGGTTAATACTTTATAGTATTAGCCAATACTATTCAATCGAAGAACTTAAGCTTAGTTATTTCTTTCATTTTCTAATCGAGGAAAGTCCCGCTTTCATTCTTGACCGAGGAGCTCTATTGAGTCTTTTTGGATTTGGTTTAATCACTCTTTTGGCACTAACGGAATTAGTTGTTAGTCTAAAGAGAAAAAATATTAAAGCTCGTAAATCGTATATACTTTTGCTATGGATTTTAGCTCTTACACTTATTTACACTTTTCTAAGTCCGGATAATTTCTCTATAAAATTACTTGCTTTTGCCTTACCCTCTAGTGCAATTATCAGCAACTATTTCTATTACAACAAGAACACAAAGTGGCTTAATTTCATTTCTGTTTGCCTAATTATCATCCTCTTTTTAAATCACTTTATTTGGTAGCTGAAGCTTACATTGACTTTAATCTATTGTAGATGTTTTGAAAATATATGCTTCGTTTTTCTGAATTTAGGACATACTTTAATATTCGTGACCGCTTTTTATGATTGGGTAGATACTCAATCGCTAAATTTACATCTCTATAGATACGATACAAAACAAAGTTAATCCCCGTAATAACTTTTAAGGATTTTGGGAGTTTCAACTTGAGACTCATTAACAATTCCACCCAATAGGTCCATACAGTTTTTGGGTATACTAGTGCGTTTTGCTCTGGAAATAAAAAAGCTGATTTCACTAAATAGGATTGAAGTCTCATTTTGTGAAAATTGAAATTTTCAATTACATCTATTGGCTTCTCATATTGCGAGAGCAACAAAAAATCATACTTCTGACGCAAGTTAATACTCATTAATAGAAAGCCTTGATCGTTTAATTGAGTGTTCATACTATTATGAAGGACTAAATCTGCATAGGAGGGCAAGTAATATCCATTTACGGTTCTTTTAGAAGAATTAATATGAGCATAATCTAATTGACGATGAGAAACTTTTTGAATCACATCTTTATGAATCTCAACTGCAAACACTTTGTCCGGATGAGTCATTCGTGGGTAATGTTTTGTCCTTACATAGTCGTCAGATGAATACTCACTCATTGGAGAATAGCCATTTTTCATTAGTAAATCAGCTGCTTTTTCCATACCAGCAGGAGCCACCAACAAATCGATGTCACCTACCATTCTCTCTCCAATGTCAAAGTACAAACCCTCTAATAAATGTGCCGTTCCCTTTAAATAAATAGGTTGAATATTATTGTCGAGCAATAGCGCATTCAACTCTTCTACTTGCTCAATATTTTGCTGATTTCTACTTCGGTTTAATGAGGTAATATGCTCCATATATACCTGTAACTCCTGCGGCAATAAGTCAATAAGCTTAGCCTGTTTTAAACGTATATACAAAGCTGGAAGCACTAGATGTTCAGTACTCACCTGAACCAGCCTTTCCCATACAATCATATCATTTCTTAGCTGAGACTCTAAGCTAGGCTTTCTTTTTGAGCAAACAGAAAGGCTTAGAATATCAGCTATAAGTTTTATGGTTTCGCTATAATTCATCCTTCATTAATTGATCCATTAAGTTTAGCATACTCGAGTTATCGGAATACTCTAAGTTGTAACAAGGCGTTTCTAATATCAAATCTAAAAATGCCATACTATGCTTTTCAAGAGGTGAAATCCAAGAATCTGGAATCAACAATTCTAAAGCCTTTGCCTTAGTCAAAAGCTTAAACTTTGTTTTACTCCCTCTCGAATAATGAATAAAAATAAAGGCTTTGCATTTTTTTGACTTTTGAACCTGAACTTTGTTTATTGCAGGGTATAAATATCTGAATTGGATTTCATCATTTTTTCTCTTACTGAGCGAGCTTAACAACTGCGGAAAGTATTCCGACAAGGGATTAACCATAGTTTCTTTAATAGATACGGCTTGTGGAAAACCGAATATCCGTTTTGTTTCAGCTTCTACAGGTACAAAGTCATCTGCTAAGAGTTGGTATCCCCTGGTCAATAAAAGGCTCGTTGCAGTACTTTTTCCTTTACCAGATTCCCCAAGTAAAACTAGGCAAAAATCGTTTTTACACACTGCAGAGGCGTGTAAAGTTGCAAGCCAATCTTCATCATTTTTATGGGTAAACTGATTTAATAAATGCATAGAAAGCTTCCCTTGGAACAGATGAAACTCATTATAAGACCACAGCCCTAAACACTCTTCAGCAATACTAAACCCTATTTGATTGTCTAGTTTGAAAATGTGAATATGTGGTTCCGATTCAGTTTGAACCTCGAGATGTTGAAATTTTGGATGTACCATAGCTTTTAATTTTTCGGAGGTATAATTGATGCAAACTTTTGCACCATTCCATTGGTAGCTTATGGTAATATTATTTTCTATTTGAGGAATATGCTTAATTATTGGAGGGCTCAAAATAGAAGGGATAGAATTCATTTGCTTAATCAACTCAGAGCAATTTTCATAAAGCGAACTGCTATCCTTGTGTTCAAGATTATAATGATTTTTACATAAAAAATGGAAATCTCTAAATGAAATCCCATTCAAATATCTATCTAAAAGTATCGAAAAAGAGTCTTCGAGAATTAGATATTTATTCTTCGACTTGAACCAAAGAATATTTTTACCGTTGAATGATTTTGAAATATATTCCATTAAAATCCTCCTCCTGGTTCACCCGGACTACTTGCTTGTGCTTGCTTTGGGCTGAGCAACATAAATGTACCTAAAGCAGTTACTGCAGAATATTTCCCAAGCTTTTTAATAGCTTCTTCTCGGCTAATGTTTTTCTTTTTTTTAGTTCTTTTTTTCATAAACCTTATAATTTAATTAGTTTTTGCTTTCCAGCCTTTGATTTTATTTTCATTCATAAGAATACTTTATCATTAAATATCATCCCATTTTCTAATTGTAATTCTATGATATAAATCCCTTTAGCAAACCGTTGTAAGCTTAATGATTTTCTCTTTTCCATAATTAAATTATTCGAATGCATCAACCTCCCACTCAGATCAAACAAACGCAAAACAGCCTCCCCTTCCTCAGAACAATGTATAGTTAATACCTGATTAATTGAGGTACAATAAAACTGACTCGCTTCTATTTCTCTCTCCTCAATTTGAACTAATTCATTTGGAATATAAAGTTGAAACCTACCAAACATAGGCTCTGAGTTATCAATAGTGCATGTATAATAAGACCCTTCAACATCTAATCTAGTTTGAGTTTCTTGAAGTAAATCTCTAATTAAGATCATTTTATTTTCTGGGAAATTTTCCTTTTCAATTTTGAAATTCAGAATTGAATATTCATTTGTAAAAACACCAATTGGTAGATATTCATTTTCCATTTCTTCCAATGAAGGCAAACATTGCAAGCCCAATTCTAAAGAATCTAATGAGCCATCGATTAATTGAGAGACAATATACTTTTCATTTTCTCTACTACTAAATCGCCCTGCATCAAAGCCTATATCTAATCCTGATGTAAGACCATCAACAAATACAATTTCGCAGTATGAAGTTTTATCCGAAAACTCTGCTATTAATTTCAATTGGGGATTACCATCTGCCGGTCGTTCAAACCAATCACCACTTTGATGACTTTGCATTGTTTCATTAAATGAGAAATCACCCCCATCACTATCGGCCAAAACATAAAACCCTTGCCCGGGGTTAAGGTAAGTAGCAGAACTTATTTGATTAATAACTTTGTATTCTTCAGCTGTTGCATCCCATAAATAAATAGCTTCATATGCGTCATTTAAGGAGCCCGTATTTAATGAAATTATATTATCGTTTGCATCCACTAAAGAATTGACATTTATAAAGTTTGGGTATGGATTTCCAACTAAATTCCACTTGTTGGCGCTTAAGGTTATAACTTGAGATTCTGTAATATACTCACCTATAAAAGACACATCTCCAGATGTTGACCGAAGCATTGAGTATCCATTTGCCATTACAAAATCGCCAGCTACAGCAGCTGAAATATTAGGGCTTGTACCTAATCCATTGTGGTAATAATTCCACAGATCTGTAGAAGTATTAAACACTGCTAAAGCATAGTTCTGAGTCGTATTTGAAGTTTGTATATTATTATCAGAAGTTGTTACAAAATCATTGATACTTTGATTCTTTACTGGTGAAGAAATGAGGTGCCAAGGAGCCGAAGCTCCTCCACTAACAAACAAGTCATATTGTAAATTAAAAGAGTAGTCGCCATTTGCAATAATTGAAGCACTACATATTGAATCTGATTTCAGCTTTAATAGGCCATTATTACGTATTGCTTCTACAATGGTTATGCCTTTCCCTTGGCTTAATTCAAGACTAGCACTTAAATAGACACTTAGATTAGAACAATCAAAAGATGTAGAGATAGTTACTGAACCAGATTGAATAACGACATTCATTGCATCAGAAGAAATGGTTGGTACAGATAAGTCTGGATGCCAAATAGAATTGTAAAACCGATATTCATTTTCTAAGGCTCCAGGAGTCATATTTGAAATTACAGCTGAGCTAATGGTCCATTCTGAAGTATCCCAAGTGGTGGCACCACCCCCTACTCTACTACCTCTAACCGCCCTACCGTCTTCATAATTCCAATTCTGCTCTGTTCCATCTTGCCCAATCTGACCACAAATATCTACACAAGTTCCAGAACTATGATCACCTCCAGAAAAAAGAACATAAGTATCATTTCCATCTCCATTAATTATAGTGCTTGTATAATCAGGACTGATTCCATAAGCACTAGAAAAATTAGAACTATTATATCCTACTGTTTTAATACAGCCAGAACATAAGGAGCCGGTAAGTTGAAAGTCTTCCCAGCTTGCACCATCTATTTGACGTGAAATATAATAGGTGTTTACATCAAAATCTATTGAGCTACTCGATACATTTTTAAGTTCAACAAAACGGGCATTGTTGTCATCCGATGGGTCAGCAATTTCAGTAAACATCAAACTTGCTGAAGTAGACACTCCACTAACTGTAATATCATCGAATCTAATTTTTTCTGAAGCTGAATTGGTATTGGTTTTAATCACTATTTGTAGTGTTGAACCCGATAAAAAATTTTGTGAAGCGGTGAGACTTGTAAAATCATCTGTCACAATTCCATTGGATGAAAATGGTGTTTCAGAAGCCCCGTCGATACTATAATAGAGCTTAATGTAGTCGTCGGATTCCAGCGTACCTACTTCGGAACAAGACACTTGAATTTGCACATCAAAATAATTAGCTATTGAGATCGATTCGGAAGTCCAAACACACTCACCTTTGGTGTTTTTTGTCTCAAGATGATAATCAGAATAAAGCTTATTTACCATAAACCAATTATTGGAGTTAGCTAATTCTGCTCCTGAAATATCGAGCGACCACTTACTTACTAAGCTAGGATAGTCTCCTGTAGCTCCCGTTCCTGTATAACCAGAATCATCGGCATAAGATTGAAAATCTTCGAGCCAAATATTTTGCGAGAAAACGATTAGAGAATTGCTAATAAAAAACAAAAGCACCCAAATTGAGCATCGATTTAAATGTGAATTCATAATTCAATATTTTATTATTTATAATTCTATTCCAAACAACCAAAACCCTCAATGAGGTTTTCTGGCAAACAAAAAAGTGGATCTCTATGAAATCCACTCTAAGTTAGATTATTTTCTAAAAAAACACAAATACTAAAAGCTCTAAATTTAATTCAAATCGAAAACTCTAGAGATATTAAATCCAAAATATATATCGCCTTGAGACCATGTACCTGTCGTTTCGCCAATAAAGGCTCTTTCGAACATACCTTGAGAATTTGTTACATGTAACTGAAAAACATGGCCTCCAGTTTCAATATCAAAACCTACAGAAAGTGAATTACTGAAATCTTCTTCAGGTCGGTCTAATTGATAGAAATACTCTATGTTAACAGATACTCTTTTAGATAATTTATAACGACCACCCATACCAAGAGCCATATAGTCATTTTTCATTGCAGAAGTTTCCACAAGATTCCGATGAAGAAAACTTGGAGTGAGTTGTAAAGAAAGATTTTGATTGAATTTTCGTGCAATCATTATTTGATGTGCATAAGACAATCTGGAACTAAATAAATTTTCTCTTTCGGGATTTATCCAACGTAGAGTATTTACAAAAACTGCGTTGTAGGAAGTAATAGAAATAGGGCTTCCCATTTCCATTTTCTGCTTTACCAACTTCGCTTTCACAGAAGACTCAAACGTTTTTTGGAACGAATTCCTAGCTACTCCAATTGCTAAACCTTCTGTTACACCATAATCAAATGACATGCGCATTGTAGATTGATCTATGCCCCATAATTCATAGGCCCCACTATTTAACGTCCCGAATCGGTGGGCGATAACAAATTGCAAATCTCCCTTTGCCGGAAGCTCAATAGACTGGCCATTTATAACACGGGTACCTTTAAAGGTTGCGTATACTTCTTGATTTACATCCTCTTCTAACAGAGAGAATAAGTCATCTTGAGCAAAAACAACATTTGTAGAAATGAATAGAATGAAGAATAATGATTTCACAATAAATTATAATTTAGTTAAGATAGCTTTCACGGTCACATTAATCTCGTCGGCAAGTTTATCGGAAACAAGTTTTGGGATTTCAATTCCAAAGTCTGAGCAAGAGAGTACAAATTCTGATTCGCCGTAGAGTACCTCATCAATGATTTGAAGTTGAACTGAAATTTCCATTTCTTTTTGCACCCCATGAAAATCCATCACTCCTTTTACAACAAGTTCTTTTTGTTGGGTTAAATCTGATGGAAAATCAATAAATGAACCTCTAAATGTAGCCTTTGGGTAGACTTCTGATTCAACATAATTTTCATTAAAGTGCTCTTCCATTAAAGCTATATCAAAATGAAAAGCTCTCAGTTGTATTTGAAAGGCCAATTCACTTTGCGTCAGATCAATTACGGCTCCTACTTGAGTATTCTTAGCTTCAACAAGCTCAACAGCTTCTTTATCTGACAAAAAATACACCTCTGCATTTCGGGTCATATATCGCTGTGCAGACAATTGGCTTACAAGTGCGAACAAGAATATAAACAGTACTTTTTTCATTCCTTAATTATTTAAAGCTCCTTGATTAACCCAAACTTTGATATACTCTATTTGACAATGAGACAAACGATAAGTAGTAGGCATAGCTCCAACCTCACCTTCAGTTCTTTGAATTCTATTTATTATCCCAGAATTGGTATCATCATTGGCAGAAACTATAAGTTCGTTATAATTCATCAAAGACAAACCTGCAGAAGGAGTTTCGCCTCCATGACAAGAAGTACAATGTTCATTGATGATTGGAGCAATATCAGATTCGAAAGACATAGATAGTGTATCGCAAATTTGAATTCCATATAAGTGTTCCTCATTATCATAAGAACAAGAATTCACTAAACTAAGCGCTACAAAAGCAATCAATAAGGCAAGTATATTCTTCATTTATCATCTGTTTAATAGAGACAAATATCACATTATTTACAAACATAAAATCTAAACCTGCAACTATTTATCTAAAATTCATTTTATTATCTACAATTCAATAAATTTGAATAAACGAAAACTCATATGAAGATGAAACTTTTATTAAGCTTATGCTTTTGTGCAATAGCAGCATACCTGGGTTATAATTATGTATACCAAGAGCATAGAAATATTCAAAAAGAAAATGCTGTATATGAATTGAGTAGCACAACATTATTTAAAGAATTTTCTACGAATGAAGAATCTTCAAATGCTAAATATATAAACCAAATTATTACTATTTCAGGAGAAGTAAACTCTGTAACAGAAAATCAAATTGTTTTAATACCCGGTATTGTTTGCCAGTTAGATAGTCTATCAAATTCTAGAAATATTCTGAATGGTGATTTTGTAAAACTCAAAGGACGATGTATTGGCTTTGATGATCTTTTTATGGAGGTTAAAATGGATAACTCAATTCTTTATTAAAATACTTACATACCTATATAAGTTTGGCGCGGCATTTGCAAGGCATATTCTTAATATGCAAGAAAGATCTCATCTGGGGGGGTGAATCTTACAAGCTCTGAACGATGTTCGGGGCTTTTTTTTTGTTTTAATATAATCTCTTAGAAAGAAACTCGTTATTATTGAACACTTAATAAATACCAATAAATGAAACAAATTATTTATTTACTATTCATAGTCAGCATTTCAGTAAATGCCCAACAAATAGAACAGGTTTCAGCATTTTTAGACTGTAACTGGTATTGTGATGACGACTATATCCAAACAGAAATTCCTTTTGTAAACTTTATACGAGAACCTAAAGATGCACAAGTTCATATTCTAGTTTCTAGAAACACCACTGGAAGCGGAGGCTCTCGCTTCACCTTCAGATTTGTAGGACAAAAGGATTTCATTCATATTAATGACACATTACATATAAATTTAAAGCCAGATGCGACAGATGATGAAACTCGCATAGCGCAGGTAAAAGTTTTAAAAAATGGGCTTTTTGATTTTGTAAAACATAGCAGTGTTGCAAAAAACATTTCTATAGTATATGAGCCTTTAGTTATAGAAGAATTAATTCTAAAAAAAGACCCATGGAACTATTGGATTTTCAGGTTAGGGGCAAATGGTAGGGTTAATGGTGAGGAAGGCTATAAAAGTGAGAATTTCAACCTTAGGATCTCGGCAAATAAAATATCTGAATCAATAAAATTAGAAAACTCTTTCAATATAGGGAGAGACAAAAGCGTCTTTGACTACGAAGACCTAAAATTTACAACGATCAGAAAAACTGCTAATGCAAACCTTCTAGCCGTTGCCAGTATAAATGAGCATATTTCGGTAGGGGCTAATGCACGCTATCAGCATTCAACTTACTCAAACATCAATCACGGTATCGCCTTTATGCCGGCTATAGAATATAATATATATCCGTATTCTGAAGCCACTGAACATCAACTAAGGTTTCTATATGGTATTGGGAATCAAAACAACAACTATATCGATACAACCATCTTTTTTAAAACACATCAAAACTACTTCTATCAACAACTAAGCATTGATTTTGAAAGCATGCAAAAGTGGGGAAGCATAGACCTAGGTCTAACGGGTAAAGATTTGTTTTTAAGGGGGGATAAATATGATATTAGTCTGTATTTAAATATAGATGTACGGGTTATAAAAGGACTTAACATCTTTGGTTGGGGTAGCTTCAATTTAAATAGAAGTCAGATAGAATTACCCGCTAGTGGCTCCAACTATGAAGAGGTACTTCTTCGTCAAAAGCAATTAGCATCGAGTTACAACTACTATACTTCTATAGGTCTGTCCTATACATTTGGCTCCTTATACAACAACATTGTAAATACCCGATTTGACTAAATGCATAAACTTATCCTTGCCCTCTTCCTCTATCAATTCCCAGCGTTTTCTCAGAGAGACCTTCCTTTTACAAAAGGAGAATCCTTAGAATATAAAATTCACTATGGTCCTATAGACGCAGGGAAAGCAACTCTAAAAGTTCAGCAGGAAGAAGGGAATTATTGGTTTGTTGCTGAAGGTAAGTCTATTGGTATGTTTAATTTATTTTTTAAAGTTCGAGATTACTACGAAAGTATAATAGATACGAATTGTACCTGTCCAATCTATTTTACACGAAATGTAAGAGAAGGCAACTACACGAAAAGAGAGAACGTTTTTTTTTAATGACGCTTTAAATCGAGCAGAAACTACTCGAGACACGATCGGTTTACCTGATAATTATCAAGATATCCTATCTGTTTTTTATTATTTAAGAAGTCAGAATCTAGACAAATTTCAACCGGGAGATACTGTTCCTATCCAAGTGTATTTAGATGATGAATTTATGAGTTCCAACTTGAGTTATTTAGGAAGGGATACACTCAAAACAAAGTTTGGCTATGCTCCTTGTACAATGTGGGCACCTCAATTAGAAGTCGGACGTGTTTTCGATGAAAAAAATGGAATGAAAATCTGGGTAAGTGATGATGCAAATAAAATCCCATTGCGGATAGAGACTCCAGTATTAGTAGGCTCAATAAAAATGGATCTTGTTAAATTTTCAAATCTAAAGCATCCCCTCCATATACACCCTTAAGATTAATTCACTAATTTAACACTCTAATTATAAAAGTGTTACAATGAAATACATCTTATTTTTATCCATTCTTAGCCAGTCGTTTCTATTTGCACAACACACCTTTTCTATTGTTGCCATAGACCCAATTACTGGGG
>Ga0206681_10000860_pt1 | contig 14949 bp, 10 predicted proteins | sample M150012015metaG_FD_161048 | JGI IMG/M metagenome (GOLD analysis project Ga0206681, IMG submission 161048) | Ammonia-oxidizing marine archaeal communities from Monterey Bay, California, United States - M1 500m 12015 | ecosystem: Environmental > Aquatic > Marine > Intertidal zone | place: USA...
GGAGTGGTTTGGCACCTCGATGTCGGCTCGTCACATCCTGGGGCTGGAGAAGGTCCCAAGGGTTGGGCTGTTCGCCCATTAAAGTGGCACGCGAGCTGGGTTCAGAACGTCGTGAGACAGTTCGGTCCCTATCTGTTGTGGGCGCTAGAAATTTGAGGAAACCTGACCCTAGTACGAGAGGACCGGGTTGGACGAACCTCTGGTGTACCTGTTGTGGCGCAAGCTGCACCGCAGGGTAGCTATGTTCGGACGAGATAAGCGCTGAAAGCATCTAAGCGCGAAACTTATTCCAAGATGAGATTTCTTTTAAAGGTCGTTCTAGACGAGGACGTTGATAGGCTGCAGGTGTAAAGACGGTAACGTCAAAGCCGAGCAGTACTAATTACCTATATGCTTTGAACAGAGTGTATTCCCAGTTTATTTTTCTCAAAATTGTCTTTAATCGTATTTAAGATTTTAGGTAACTATTGCAGTGAGGTCCACCTCTTCCCATTCCGAACAGAGAAGTTAAGCCCACTAGCGCAGATGGTACTGCCTTACCAGGTGGGAGAGTATGTCGTTGCCACTTTTAAGCCCTAGCAATTGCTAGGGCTTTTTTTTTACTTAATTTTGCGTGAATTAGTTTGAAAACTTTAATTTCAATAGGTCTTATAGTGCTGAACTTCAGCTTGATTGCTCAAACTGATACGCAAGTACTTCTTGACGCGTTCCGCATCCAATCAAAAAAATATGTAAAAGATCTGAAGGAATTCAGGACAGATCAGGCCCTGGATACGTTTGCTTCGAAAACGAATTTAATGTATTTGTTTGGCTCTGGTGAATCACAAATTTTGCAGATAAACCACGATCAGAGATTCCGCAATCTTGGTAGGATCAAACTGGTGCATACTATGTCTTCCGGAGCCGGAAGTTTAAGTCACGACAACTTTCGAACATCTAAATCGTCGGTATGTCACGAGCTGGATAAAGGTAGAATCAAAAATGAGCTTAAAATTTCATATTTTACCGATGGACGAAAGCTGAATGGAGGTCTTCTGAATGATTCGTCCTTTCTTTTTACCGATCTGGGCCAAGAATTTTTACCGATTAGCTTAGCAGATAATTCTTCAAATGCGAAAAGGTTATTACTTACGGATATATTTCGTTTTAGATTATCTGAACAGCTAGATCTGACTGCCTCAATTGATTATAGGCATACGGACAGAAATTATTCCGGAAACGGTATTGCAGACAGCTTATTCTATGATACCGTATATTTCGCAGAAGGTGAATTCGTGGATTACTTTCGGAATCGAAATGTAAAATATGGACTAGGTACGCAATATCTCGATTCGACCTTTCGAATGAGCGCAGAAGTGTTCTCCGATAATGATTATTTCTACAACCAGTCTAAAAGGGAATGGCACGGTGTTGGAGCCGGGTTTTCTGTTATGGTCAGATCCAGATCCAAAAAGACATTGTATAAGATGGATGGTGAATATCATTTTTCCGGATACAGAAAAGAGGGGTTTTCTGTCGGGTTGACAGCCAACGCATCCGTTGATTCTTTAAATACACTATTGATCAGGGCTGGTTCATGCTTATTGCCTCCCGCTTACAATGAGCTGTCGTATGCAGGTAACCACTATGTTTGGAATAGTGAATTAAGCAATTATCCTTGGAAGAATGAATTCAGTATTGAGTATTCTGATACTGCTCGCAAGTTTCGTGCTGGCCTTGAGTGCACATATACGAAGGACTATTTTTATTTTGATACCAATATGATTGCTGCTCAGACGAAAGCAGCGCATTTCGGAAATATTTCATTGTTCAAAACATTTTCAGTTTGGAACATAAAGATCCCACTTAAGGCTAGCGTAAATCTAGTCCAGTCAAATGAGATCAGACTGCCTTTGATAAATGCAACAGCTGGTTTGTTTATTGGAATGAGAGTGTTCAAAGCTAAACTCAAACTGGATCTTGGTGCACAATGTAATTGGTTCAGCAAGTATTACCCCAACAGGTTTGAACCATCAACAGGCATTCTTTATTTGCAAGATGATGTGGAGATCGGAAACTTTCCGTTCATCGATCTGGTTTTACGATCAACGGTTAAAAACGCTTCATTCTATTTCATGCTGATTCATGTGAATGAAAATCTTACGGGTAGAAATTATTACGTCAGACCCAACTATTTAGAGCTCGGATCACGTTTTATTTTTGGAATCAGCTGGCAGTTTCTTAATTAAAGGCTCGGTTGTTAAAGATCAGGTAGCCGATATTGAAAATAAAGGACCAGGGTTCTTCTTCACCGGAGTAGTAGTTAACTGAAAAACTGATCGGAGCAATTGGCGAGTGATAAATTATACTACCGGACGAGATCCATTCATTTCCTTTCCAAAAATCTCCTGCTTCCGGTATGTTGTTGTTTTCTTTGATAGCCTGATAAGGCTGATAGTAGAAATTATCAAATCGGAGATCGAAGTTCTTTTTAAAGGTGAAAATGGTTTTTACTCCTAGTGATCCAAACATGAATGTTCTGTATTTGGGCAGATACAGAGATTTGGTTTCCGGAATGGGTTCGTAGATAGGAGCCATAAGCTTCGTAGAGGTATAATTGGAAAAGAAGTCCTGATTAGAGTACTTAATACGGGTATCAATTCCCAACTTGAAGAATTGCGCAAGCTTGAAATAATGTTGAAATTCCACTCCGAATTGAAACCAAAAATGATCTTTTTCCAGCGCCAGAGCTGATAGGTTCAGGTTTCCCGGGGTCAATTCTTCCCAACCATCAATGTATCGTCCGCAAACTGACAACTTCGTACCTTCCGAAGGCCAGAATTTTCTATTCAGGTTGTTGATCTCATATTTGAGGCCAATAGTATGGAATTCAAAATCCGTTACATCTGCTGTGTCAGAAGCTGCAAAATCTTCAGTTTGATGGTATCGATTGGTCTTTTGGCCATATCTGTAATTGAACAAGATCTTTCCGGAATTTGAAATGGGTGAGGCTATGTTCATTCCTATAAATTTTTCATTCTGCACTATGTATGATGGTTTTGATTGTTCAAAGAACGTTGCGAAATTCCTGAAATAATCCCATCGATTCAACACCCCTTCGAATTCAATGTAAAAAGGATATCCTAACGGAAAATCTATTTTCAAATGTGTTTTAATAGAACCGTAAAATTTCCCGAAATAGCTGTTCGCTCCAATTGTTATCGATTTTGTTCCAAGATGCTTGTATTCAAATCCGAGGTGACCGATATTGACGTTCTTTGAAGAAAAATTACCTCCGAAATTGGCAATGATCTCATTGTCTTTCTTTACATCAAGTTTTAGCGTGTATTTCCCATTATCCTGAATTTCTCCGATCGGGTATATGAAATCAATTTTATCATCTGACAGCACATTGAAATACCTCTTTTTGAGTTTTGGAATATTCAGCTCCTTTTTCTTCCTGAAGATGTTTTTGGTTACATAAGATTTTTGCTTGCTGTTTATTCCGCTAATGCTAATGGAATCAAAAATTACCGTTTCCAATCCGCTTCTATATAGCACTCGCAATGAATCCAAATCCCCTTTGCTTCTCCGTCGGGAAATTCTTTCTTTAATAACCTCCATTTGTGCAATTGTAGCGTTGTATCCATCTGCAATGGCATCCGCTGCCATTTCAAACCCAAAAGTGCGAACTTTTGTTTCCGGGTCGATGAGAATACCGTTTTCGCATATTATCGAGTAATCATCGCGACTGATCACCATCGATTTAAGCTGTGACAATAAATTATTCCCGTCCGGTGGAAGTATGGTGTCTGAAAGGTTGCATCCAATTATTATGTCCGGAAAGAAATCATCGTACATCACATCTGTCGGGAAGTTGTTATATAGCCCGCCGTCAAAGAGCAGCTTACCGTTTACCGTTATTGGTTTTAAGTAGAATGGAAATGACATTGATGCCCGAACAGCTTGATTTAAATGACCATCTCTGAATACTACAACCTTTTTGTTTTCTATATCTGAAGCTACACATCTGAATGGCACGAATAAACTGTCAAAATTGTAGTTTGCATTCGATGAAACAGCCGTGAAACTTGATAATAGTTCGAAATCCATCAGCTGTGGATTGATAAGGTTGGTTGGTAGGGTGTTTGACCAGTTAAAATTCTTGGAAATTTTAAGAGAAAGCCAGGAACCTGTAGCAATTGGTTGTTTAAAAAAGTACTTATATTCATCTTCGATCCCTCCCTTAGCCATGAGCAGGAATTTCTCACTCGTAACCATAGCTTCGATTTCGTCTGGGGCGTATCCGGCTGCATAAAAAGCCCCTACCAATGCGCCGGAAGAAGTCCCCGTTATGTAATCTATAGGGATATCGTTCTCCTCAAGTGCTTGTATTATACCGATATGACTCAACCCTGCAGCACCACCACCACTCAAAACCAAACCAACTTTTTGTGGAAATACTGAGCCAATCGTTGACATCAGTGTAACAACTATTGCTAGAACTTTGAATATTGCTGAATTTGGTATTATTTTGGTATGTGTTTCTATTGACAGCAAATCTAAAAAACTAAAACGTATTCTAGACAGTGAAAAGTATATTGAAAAATATAAAATATCTTCTGCTTTTTACATCTTTTCCGTTATTGCTTTCAGGGTGCTTTGATTTTGTGGAGGAAATCCATCTCAATGAGGATGGAACGGGAACGGTAAAATATAAACTGAATTTAAGCAAGAGCAAAACCAAGCTTGGATCGATCATGCTGTTGGATAGTATAAAGGGTTTTGCAGTACCTGATGAAGATGCCCTTCATCAGAAGTTGACTCACTTGAAGTCGCATTTGACCGAGCAGCAAGGGCTACGGAATGTTCAATTGGAAGAGAACTGGGATGATTTTATTTTCGAGATCAGCTTTGATTTCGATAGTGTAGCAGCTCTCAATGGTGGGTTTGAGTCGGCAATGTCAAAAGACGAGCATGCCAAAGCGTTCTTTTTTGCCCCTTTCAAAGCATCCGAAGATCGATTCGAACGAAACTATATACATCAGGATTATTCTGTGCTGAAGGGGTGGGACGATAATTTTATCGAGGTGCTTGAAAACGCTACCTTTATTGCTGTATATAGATTTGATAAAAATGTTGTGTCTCAAAGCAATTCAAATTATTTGCTATCAAAGAACGGTAAAGCAGTTTTGTTTAAATCATCTTTCTTAGATTTGATAAAAAAGAAATCTACACTTCTTAACACAATAACTCTGAAATGAAATACTATCTTACTTTTCTCACGTTGCTCTATGTTTCTCTTGGCGTTTCGCAGGATATTAGTGGTAATGTTCCAACGTTATCAACTTCTGTTTTTGTAATTAACTCTGCGTCGATCCACGATAAATGTGATAAGGCCAATTTAGCTACATATTCCTTTTTTAAAGAATTTAACGATAATTCAACACAGTACTTGTCCGGTGCAGGTGTTGAAGAGGCCCTTGTTCCAATGTTAGTTGCCAATGCCGATGATTTTGGTATTTCTACTACTGACAGATCATACGTTTTTGTGAGAGACCGGGACAGCATTAAGTACACGGCATTTATTTCAAAAATAGCCAATGAGGCCTCCCTGAATGAGCTGATCAAATCAATGATCATGAGAGAAGACGAGATCCGTAATGGTGTTGGAGAAGGATTTGAATTTGCCTTCAATAAGAAGATGGTCATTGCCTGGAATAGTCGAATAGTTGTGTTTATGGATTACAGCATTCCATACTCTTATAATTATTCGGACTATGCTGATGAAACAGAAGCAATTGAAGAGTTAATGGAAGAAACGGAAGACGAGTATTATGAGTCTTACGCAGATAAACTTGAAGCCGAAGAAAATAAAAAGATCGAATTGAGAAGGGAAAGAATTCTTGTTGCGCTTGAGGAGATCTACAACCCTAACCCGGCACATACAATTGCCTTGAACCCTCGTTTTCAGGAAGCAACGAAAGTCAATTCTGATGTGACAATATTTTTTGACGGAATTCAGAGCCTGAGCGGGATGGACGATCTTTTTGGTGTAAAAGGGAATATGGAAAATGTTTTATCAATTATGTCGGATAATTACTTTTTTGGACACTTTAACATTAACGACTCTGATATCAAGGCAGAATTCACATATCATATAAGTGACAGCTTTAAAGAACAAATGAGAGCAGCTAATAAAGCTAAATTCAATAAAAAGTTTTTCAAGTACATTGATGGAGGGAACCTGATCGGGTATTTTGGATTTGCGATTAATCCGGAACCTTATTACGACATGATGATGGATATTTACTCCAATGTAATGTCAGCAATTCCTGATTATGGTGAAGTGGCCTCCGGAGGGTTGGATATTTTTAACATTCTGCTTGATGAAGATGAGGTTTTCGATTTCTTTCAGGGGGATGCATTTTTTGCAATAACCGATTTTAAAGAATTTGATGTAACCTATACCAGCTATGATTACGACGAGAACTTTGAGGAGCATGAGGTGATCACAACCAAACAGGAGCTTATGCCCGAGTATACCTTTTTATCCTCTATAGGTAATCCGGAATTAAGAAACCGAATATTGAGGCTAATGGAAAAATCTGAGTTGCTGATACCACAGGAAGGATACTATACTTACCGACCTCCTTCTATAGGTTACAGGAGAAACAAAAGTAGCGGACTTGGAGGAACACATTATGTTGCCATAGAAAATGATATTCTCATTGTAACGAACAATAATGAATTAGTTACGACACATAGGGTTGACGGAATGCCGAAAGACCGCCGATTGGCCAAGGAGCAGCGTTTACATTTGAAAAAGAACAACTATGTCGGGTATTGGGATGCCGGAAAGACCTTTTCTAAGCTGGACAATGAAATGAAGACTTTGGGGAAGGACTTTTTCAAAATGATGGAAGTTGCGGACAAAACATTTAAAAGTGCCACATTGAATGGCCTGGAGAATGAAGGAAACCTCTTTAAGACCACTCTGACACTGAACTTTGTCGATCAGAACAAAATTGCCATTGTTCAATTGTTGGAATTCGTTGAAAGTATGAATATTAAATGAAAAATTCCGGTAAAATACTGAGGGGTGGATTTTGGCTCCTGTTAGTTGCTTCAATTACTATCGGCTATTTTAATATTTCAGAGGCGAGTGAAACAGAACATTATAAGTTCATTCCAAAGGATGTGGATGGAGTTGCTGTTTTTGATGGGCGACAGATCTCCAGGAAATTTATAGATAGATTTCGTTACAACCCTAGAGAAATGGAGGACATTCTTCCTAAAAATTGGACTACAGGGGAGGATATAGAATTTTACAATATCGGCTTGGATCCATTTTATAAAGTAGTTGTGTTTCATTTTCAGGTGGAGGGCAGAAACTACTGTGCTCTGTTGCTGAAGTGCGATACACGATCTTTTCTGAATTTTTTAGAAGAATTGCCGGATATGGAACTCGTAGAAGAATACGAAACTGAAGATAATGTGGTTTGTATTAAAAGTTTTAATGCAGCGTTTCAGAAAGTAACTGTTTGCGCTGGTCAAGGAGTAGGCATTTATTGCTTTACCATTGATGGAAAGCCAATTGATAAGAATATGCAAACCAAACTGAATGCTTTTCTTTCCAATGCGATAAAGAACCCACAAGATGGTTTGCTCGCATCAAACAAGAATTTTGAAACTTTTGGGTCGAATAATGAAGACGTTGGTTATTGGAGTAATGGAGAAACCATAGGTTTTGGGGCGCTTTCCAAAGATTTTGTGGATTCCCGAACCTATTTTTCCTTCGAACAAGGTGAGATTGTGATCAATTCGGAATTGGAATTCAAGGAGGAGAACCCGTTAAAACCAATTGTAAGACCCTTGAATAGTGAAGCCCCGTTTGCATTTTCATTCATGGCAAATGAAAAACGATCATGGAACTTCGTTGAGGAAAATGTTCCGGCTTCATTTCTGAAGTTTCTGCAAGGATACAATGGCAATTTCTTCTTCGAGATCAATGGCCATCAATTCTATCAGGGGCACCATATTGTGGATTCAATTGACGAAGTTACCTTCGAAACTTATGATGTGGTCGTCAAAAATGAAAAGCTTACACCATTTCCTGAGTTTACAACTGTGTTTGGGGTGAATGATATATCTGCGTATCGGAGCAGTTTGAATGCGGACACTAGCTACCGGCTAAAGGATGGATTTTATGAGTTTGAGATGATCGAAGGTGTAACTTGCTACATTAAAACGTTAGATAGCAATGTGTGCATTTCCAATAACAAAGAGCATATCAATCGACTACAAAAAACATCTGTTTCAGAAATTTATGCGACCTATAGTTTGAAGCTGGATTTTGTTGCGTTAAAGGGCAATTTCCCTGTTAAGGGAGATTTAGGGATTGGTATCCCGAATATGATCGTGCATACTGGTTTTGAGCTGCTCAATTTCGAAAAGCTGCATATTGATGTAGTTGGTCTATCAGATAGCAAAGTTAAGGGTAGCGGGGCATTCAAATTTAAAGATGCTGAAGTGCATTCTATAGATGCTGTATTGGATATGGTAGATCTTGGATTCAGCAATCGTGGGATAATCGAAGGATTACTGTTTCAGACTGAAAGATAGAAATAATTTCCAGCCTACACCTGAATCATTGTGTTAGGTCGAAGTATTAAGACTCCTGATATTCGAGCAGTTATGCGTTATGAGTAAGCTTGAATAACGTCCTGTCTGGTGATGATGTGATACTTATCTCCATCGTACTTAACCAGTACTGCTTGTACATCCTTAGTAAATAGTTTAGAAACATCTTCTATGCTCTTGTTTCCGTTGACTATCGGGAAGGAATTTTCCATGATGTTTCTTATGGGTAGCTCTTTCAGCTCCGGTTTCTCCAACAAACAGGAAAACAAATTTTTATCGGTTACTGCTCCTACAAATGTGCCATTTTCCACAACAGGTATTTGTGAGATCTTATATTGGTGCATCAGGAGCATCCCTTGAGAAACGGGATCATTCGGAGTTACGGTCACAAGGTGCTTGTTGGAGTGATCCTTTATAAGATCGACAGCTACAGTTTTTTCTTCTTCTAAGAAACCTCTGTCCCGCATCCAGTCGTCGTTGAACATTTTGCCCACATACCTGCTTCCATGATCATGGAACAAGACCACTACAACATCAGTTTCTTTTAGCTCATCCCTTAGCTGTAAAATTCCTTTTATTGCTGAACCTGCTGAATTGCCAACAAAGATGCCCTCTTCTTTGGCGAGCTTGCGTTGGTAAATTGCGGCGTCTTTGTCCGTTACTTTTTCAAATTTATCAATGACGTCAAAATTAACATTCTCAGGTAGAATGTCCTCTCCAATTCCCTCAGTGATGTATGGGTAGATCTCGTTTTCATCAAAGATGCCCGTTTCGTGGTATTTTTTAAAAACGGACCCGTAAGTATCAATTCCCCATATTTTAATATCAGGATTCTGTTCTTTTAAGTATTTGCCCACCCCGGATACCGTTCCGCCGGTTCCGACACCAACAACAAAATGGGTTATTTCACCTTCGGTTTGTTCCCAGATTTCCGGTCCGGTTTGCAAGTAATGTGCTTTGGTGTTTGAAGGATTGTCATACTGATTTACGTACCACGAATTCGGTATTTCATTGGCCAACCGTTTGGAGACCGAATAATATGAACGCGGATCATCCGGTGCTACGTTTGTTGGGCACACGTGCACCTCCGCACCAACTGCACGAAGAATGTCCATTTTTTCTTGGCTCTGCTTGTCACTTAGGACACATATCAATCTGTAGCCCTTAATAATGCAGGCTAAAGCTAGCCCCATGCCTGTATTCCCTGAAGTTCCTTCGATAACCGTACCGCCCGGTTTTAGCAGCCCACTTGCTTCTGCATCTTCGATCATCTGGACAGCCATCCTGTCTTTAACTGAATTTCCGGGATTCGTAGTTTCTACTTTGGCAAGCACAGTTGCTTTTACGTCTTTGCACATTTTATTGATTCGGATAAGCGGGGTGTTACCAATTGTTTCCAGTACGTTTTTGTAGAATTTCATGTTGTCTTTCTGAATGAACGGCAAAGTTAGATTTTCTAGTCGAATTTGATGGCCTTAACCGGTGTAATTCTTGTTACAAATAATGTCGGTAACATCAAAACCAAAGTGCAAATTATCAGTGTAAAAGCATTCAGGATAACAACGCTCCATGGTGTAAAGTACATAGGGACCTCTTTCACAAAGTAGGTGGACTGCTCCAGTTGTATGAACCCAAACTCATTTTGTATAATGATTATAAGTAGAGCGATGCCATTCCCGATCAGTAACCCCTTGATCGCAAGGATTGCTCCGTTTATCAGGAATATTTTTTGGATATTCCAGTTCATAGCGCCCATGGATTTCAACACTCCGATCATATTGGACCGTTCGAGGATTAGAATAAGCAATGCGGTAGTCATGTTGATCACCGCAACGATGACCATGAGAATAATTATAATGTATACGTTGGCATCAAGCATGTCCAGCCACCCGAATATGTCCTGATGAAGTTCATCGATCGTAGATACGTTGAACATGCCAAGCATTTCTCCTCTTACGATCTTTGAAGCTTGTTTCACCTGTTGAAAGTCATGAAGTATGATCTCAAACCCGCCAATATAATGTGATCTTGATCCTGTAGTTGATGAGAAAACAGTAGTTACATCTCCGTTATCAAAATGGTAAAGCAGTGTAGAATCATTCAACCCTTCATAGTCCACTTCTTTTTCAACACCGTAGCATGGACACCGTTCTGAAGGAGTCTTTAGCTTGATCGTAAGAAAAGACGTGTCTGGGTCCACAGTAGGTATCTGTTGTATCCCATATTCTTCCTGAGAAAACCCTGCAATGATCACTTGAATTGTGGTATCGCGTGTAGGGTAAATTACGATCCCATTCTGCTTTGTAAAGGCTTGATCGTTCCAGCTGTACAGCAGATTTTCATTTTGAGAAAAGCCGCGGGCTTCAATGACCATCCCACCATTCACACAATGTTCGCTCAATTTCAGAGAAGACTCAACTCCCCATAAATTGAGCTCCTGGACCTGTCGAATATCCGCAAACAGAAACTGTTTATCAAAGTCTTCCAATCCGGTGTCATAGATCCCGCTGACAATGAACTTCCGTTCCTTGGGTCCGCTGTCTTTCAAAAAATAGGTTGAAACCGGGTCAAAAAGTCCCAGATCTAATTTGTTCGAAATGTACCTTGAAATAAGGATGCTGTCATTCTTCTTTGTATCCGTGTAATTTGGAATTACACCTCCCTTTTCCATTTTGTCGCCAATGAACGACCAGTCGTAATCTGCTCCTACACCTTTTACAATAATGCCTTGAATCTCTCTCAGATCTGATCCCTTGCCATTGGCTTGTTCAGTTTTTTCATTCGATCTTATAATTCCGGGTTTTATGGCATAACTTTGGATATGCTTTACCTGTGGCAATTTTCTGAGCTCTTTCAAAAATGCTTGATCACGGTGCATTGGAGAAGATTCATAAGAAAGATTGTAGTTGCCGTTAGTTATCTGGATATGAGAACCGAAGCCCACTACCTTTTTTCTGATCTCGGATTGGAAACCTGTAACAATACTTACGCTAAGGATCATAACGATCATGCCGAGAGCAATACCTGTGGTAGCAAAAACTATGATCGGCTTAGAAAAGCGATTCGATTTTTTGCCACCTTTGGCAATCCTTTTAGCTATGAAATAAGAGGTATTCAATAATTACTATTTGATGCTAAAGTACATAAACATAGTGGCCATGAAAAAGATTTTAACGCTTGTGTTAGGTCTGTGCTCCTTTGTTTGTTTTGGGCAGGATACCAGTTTATATGATGACAACATCGTTGTGGGTGCGGCTCGGCAATCAGAATACTTCGAGGTGTTACAGGGGAAACGAATAGCGGTTCTGGGTAATCAAACCTCAATGGTAGGGTCGGTGCACACTGTTGATTATTTACTTGATCTGGGTATTGATGTGAAAAAAGTATTTGCACCTGAGCATGGATTTCGGGGAAAAGCGGATGCAGGGGCGAAGATCAATGACGGACTGGACGCAAAAACGGGCTTACCGATAAAATCACTTCATGGCAGGCGAAAAAAACCCAGTAAAGAAGACCTGTTTGATGTTGATATTGTAGTTTTTGATATTCAGGATGTAGGGGCAAGGTTCTACACCTATATTTCAACGATGCACTACATTATGGAAGCCTGTGCGGAACAAAACAAAACATTCGTGGTTTTTGATAGGCCGAACCCAAACGGTCATTATGTGGACGGACCGGTTTTGAAAGAGGGGAACGAGAGCTTTGTTGGAATGCATCCTGTGCCCATTGTCCATGGAATGACAGTAGGGGAGTACGCACAAATGATCAACGGTGAAGGATGGCTGAAAGATCAGGTTCAATGCAATCTCATTGTGATAAAATGCGAGGGGTATGACCACAATTCGCTTTATGAATTACCGGTTGATCCAAGTCCGAACCTGCCTAATATGTCGAGTATTTATTTGTATCCAAGCTTGTGCTTGTTCGAAGGTACACAGGTGAGTGTTGGCAGAGGCACGGACAAACAATTCCAACTAATAGGGTCGCCATTCAATTCATCCGGAGACTATCGTTTTACACCTGAGCCCAAACCGGGAGCTTCTAAACCAAAGCACAACGGCATTGAATGCCTGGGGTATGATCTGTCTTCTTTTGGAATTGGTCAGATGCATGAGGTCAGGTCAATGTATCTGCATTGGTTGGTTGCTTTTTATCAAAATTCAAAAGACAAGGGTCATTTTTTTCGCAAAGACGGATTTTTCAGACTGCTCACCGGGGATAGGTCTATACGGAAAATGATCGAAGCAGGAAATACTGCAATGGAGATCGAGAAGTCTTGGTCTGATGATGTAGAGGCTTTTAAAGTGATTCGAGCAAAATACCTGCTTTATCCTGATTTTGATTAGACGGTATTGATAACTTGTCAAAACGGGCCATATTTCGGTATGTAGAAGTGCTATTTTAGTGTAGAATTCATGAAACAATGGAAAGATGAAAGGATTTTGGATAGCTTGTGCTTGTTTGGTTTCTTTAAGCACCGCGGCTCAGCTGAATCAAAAAGGAACAATTCACGGAAGTTTTGGTGGTGCAATTGGTGCTTACAATCATTACATCACATTTACTAATCTAAACAACGGGCTCTCAGAAAGCGCACACGACACCATTGTCCCGGCATATTGGACCCTGGAGGCAGAATATGGCTTGTTGGACTGGGTTAGCACAGGAATTGCATACCGAAGGGGTAAGTTTTTGGAATTTGAAGATGATGAATCGAATACATTTAATCAGATTGATTGGTCAACTCACTTCTATTTCCTCAATAAGGATAAGTTTTCTTTCTACGGCAACATGCAGCTAGGATACAATTTCTGGAAATTTCAGGCAGGAGATCCTCTTGTTACAACACTTAAGTTCACCGGAGGTCATTTCGCTTTGGGTGTGGGTGGAAAGTGGATCTTCACTAAGAATGTGGGGATTTTCTTCGATTATCAATGGGACAAGTATGGAATGAATTTAGTTGAGTATGACGCCCCGGGAAGTACTTACAACCCTTTAACTGACTTAGCTTGGAAAAGTGATGCTCGTGGCACGACCATGCGATTGGGAATTGCGGCAAAATTTTAGGACCACTATTTAGTGCTTTCCTGCTTTTCTCATGATCTGTCCGGCTACGTATGCTGAAAATTTTCTGGGAAACATTCTTCCTGATGTGGTACCTGCCTTATTAAGGATCCCATGCACTGCAACCGAGTTCCCGCGCAACATTCTTTTGTACCCGAAACGCGCTACTTCTTCAGCCGTTGGCAGCATTTTATGATCGGCCATCTCCTGATCCATATTTGAATTGGCGGCAAATTCTGTTTTGGTTGGACCCGGGCACAATGCAGTTACTGTGATGTTATCACCTTTCAATTCAAGAGACAGCCCTTCACTGAAGGACAATACGAAAGCCTTTGTGGCAGCATAAAGCGTAAAATAAGGTACTGCCTGGAAGGCGGCTGTGCTTGCAACGTTCATGATCTTTCCACTTATTTCATTTTCCACCCAATAAGTAGTGTACAGATAGCTTAACTCTGTAAGTGCATTCATATTGAGCTGCATCATCATTCTATTTCTACTCGGATCGGAATTCTTGAACAGTTGGTTATCTCCAAAGCCGGCATTATTTATCAAATAATCTACTCTGATCTTTTTGGACAAAATAATCTCAAATACGATCTGTGCTGCATTTTCTACCAGTAGGTCCTGGGCGATCACTTCTACATGCACTCCATATTGGTCTTGAAGTGAATGTTTCAGGTTTTCGAGGGCTTCTTTTCGTCTTGCAACTACCACCAGATCCCCGCCATTTTTTGCGTGAATAATTGCGAGCTCTTTGCCAATTCCCGATGACGCTCCGGTTATTAAGGCTGTTTTCATTTGATAATTTTTGAAAGCTGTAAGATAATAAAACACGGTCTACTTATTTGCGATGTGCAATTGGAATTAGTTTTTACAGATATAACCACCTTAATCCTTGGAGATCTTAATTTCCTGTGCACCTCTCCACTTACCCAAAATGTCGGTATTGGACAGAATGCTGCCCAGCACATATACGTCTGATCCATTTAATGCTTCGGACTGAATCGCCAGCTCTTTGGTTACCGTAGATTCTTCTAAATAATTGGAATGAACAAAGAATACTTCTCCCAATTCCTTGATCAGAAATCCTACATGACTGTCCAGACCTACAATGTAAATGTCATCCGGTTGAGATCGGATATAGGATACCACATCATCTAGAAGAACATATTCCTGAACTTCTCCGCATATGTTGGTGCAGATCGCATGCGAATATAGCTTGGCCAGATCGTAGCGGTTCAGTATCATTCCGGCATCACGCAG
>Ga0206681_10000863_pt1 | contig 14927 bp, 9 predicted proteins | sample M150012015metaG_FD_161048 | JGI IMG/M metagenome (GOLD analysis project Ga0206681, IMG submission 161048) | Ammonia-oxidizing marine archaeal communities from Monterey Bay, California, United States - M1 500m 12015 | ecosystem: Environmental > Aquatic > Marine > Intertidal zone | place: USA...
GGAATTGTATATTTAGGTGTTTGCCTTGCAGACAGTCTCGATTTAAATTTCTTGTTTTCTCTACCACGTACTTCACCATAATCTACGTAAGTTTCAATAGCGGGAGAACGATACATGTCAGGCATGTACTCTAGACCGGGACTATCCGGATCACTTATACAAGAGGATATAATCAATAGGATAAAGAGTATTAAAGAGGCTCCCCGTATTAAAATAAAATTTCTACTCATTTTGTATTAATTTCTTTTATTACTAAATGTTTTTTTTGTCAATTTCAATGTATCCAGTTTCCTTAATTAGTTTTTCCAATTCCTTCTCCTCCATGGAGTTATCTGAAGTTCTAATTTCCATAACAAATTTATCATCAGTTGTCCTAGGGTCGGGATTCTGAGCAGGCATCCCGGGAAGGGTTTTATTTCTCAACAAATAAGTTATTGCCATACCGTGAGCTGCACATAGCACCGTAAATTCAAACGAAATAGGTACAAAAGCTAATATATTGTCTAAATAAGAAAAATTCGGTTTACCACCAATGTTCATTGGCCAGTCTACAATCATAAAATAGCGCATTCCTATTGTCGCTAAAGTTAGTCCTCCAAGGCCGTATATAAATGCCATAATGCCTAGCCTTGTATTTTTCACTCCAATGATTGGATCTATTCCATGTATCGGAAAAGGTGAAAACGTATCCGCAACTTTTACCCCTTTAGATACAAGCTTCTTCGCGCCGTCTTTCAACACCCCGTCGTCGTCGTACATTACATAAATTACTTTATCAGCCATATTTTTAATCTTAATGGTTTTTGTGATAATCCGGTGATTCCTTATACGATTGTCCAGATCCTTTCAAAATAGACTTAATCTCATTCAATGCCAAAACAGGAAAGAACCTAGCAAACAGAAGGAAAAATGCAAAGAACAATCCAATTGTTCCAATATAAACTCCAATGTCAATAGGACTCGGGTAATGCATACTCCACGATGACGGAAGGTAATCACGGTGAAGAGATGTCATGATAATCACATACCTTTCAAACCACATACCAATATTTACGACTATTGATATAAAAAAGGTAAATAACAAACTTCTTCTCAGCCTTCTAATCCACATCAATTGAGGCGATACCACATTACAAGTCATCATAGCAAAATATGCCCACCAATAAGGCCCTGTAGCTCTATTCATAAATGCATAAGCCTCATATTCTACTCCACAATACCACGAAATAAATAATTCTGTTATATATGCCGTACCCACAATGGAGCCCGTTACCATAATTACGATATTCATGTATTCAATATGTTTTGTGTGAATATATGCTTCCAAACTCATGGCTTTTCTCATAATAAGCAAAAGTGTTTGTACCATAGCAAATCCTGAGAAAACAGCACCTGCGACGAAATAAGGAGGGAAAATCGTCGTATGCCAACCCGGAATTACAGAAGTAGCAAAGTCAAATGATACTATGGAGTGAACTGAGAATACCAGTGGAGTTGCCAAACCGGCTAACACCAATGAAACCATTTCAAACCTGTTCCAGTGCTTCGCTCTTCCAGACCATCCAAAGGAAAGAATAGAATACATCTTTTTTGAAATTGGTTTTTTAGCCCTATCTCGAATAGTCGCAAAATCCGGCATTAAGCCAATGTACCAAAACACGACCGAAACAGATAAATAAGTCGATATGGCAAATACATCCCACAGAAGAGGAGAATTAAAATTCACCCATAAAGAACCAAATTGATTTGGAATAGGTAGCACCCAATATCCTACCCAGATTCGTCCCATATGAATTAAGGGAAAAAGTCCGGCCATAAACACTGCAAATATGGTCATTGCTTCAGCAGATCTATTAATAGCCATTCTCCATTTCTGTCTAAAAAGAAGTAAAACGGCCGAAATTAGCGTTCCTGCATGTCCAATTCCAATCCACCATACAAAATTCGTAATGTCCCAGGCCCATCCAATTGTTTTATTTAGCCCCCAAACACCAACACCTGTACCTAATAGATATAGAATACAACCCACACCATAAAGACCAATAATCAGAGCTATCCCAAATAGAATATACCACATTTTTGGGGCCTTATCTTCAATTGGTCTGCATACATCTTCAGTAACGTCATGATACGTTTTGTGACCAAGTATGAGCGGTTCTCTAATTGCAGCTTCCTTTTGCATACTATTTTTTCTTAATGATGTTTATTATTTGATCCATGTTCAGATTTTTTTCCCACCTGCAATTTTGCAAGTAAGTCGTTCTCTTCATTACGAACCTTAACTTTATACCAAACGTTTGGTTTAACTCCAACTTCTTCTAATGCCTGATATGAACGTTTATCCTCAGAACACGTTCTGATTTTTGATTTCACATCATTCCAATCTCCTACAATAATTGCGTTTGTTGGACAAACATCCGAACATGCTGTAGTGAATTCACCATCCTCAATAGTCGAATTATCAATTTTGGATTTTAATTTCGTGGCCTGGATTCTCTGAACACAGAATGAACATTTCTCCATTACTCCTCTTGTTCTAACCGTAACATCAGGATTTAATACCATTCTTCCCAGATCATCCTGAGCAGGATTAATCTCTGTAAATTTCTTGTATGATGGATAATTGAACCAATTAAATCGTCTCACTTTATACGGACAGTTATTTCCACAATATCTAGTTCCAATACACCTGTTGTATGTCATTTGATTCAATCCTTCACTACTGTGTGTTGTTGCAGCTACAGGGCATACTGTTTCGCATGGTGCATGATTACAATGCTGACACATCATTGGCATATGAACAACCTTAGGGTTCAATGCAGCTATTTCGGCCTTGTCAAAAGAAAATGTGTCTTTATTCTTCCTTGTACCTACAGTCGCTTCTTCGTCACTTGCAAAATACCTGTCAATACGAATCCAGTGAAGTTCTCTTCCCCTTCTAACCTCATCTTTACCCACAACAGGAACATTATTTTCAGACTGACAAGCTACAAGGCAATTTGAACAACCTATACATGTCGATAAGTCAATAGACATTCCCCAGCGATGTCCAATATTTTCAATAGGATGTGCATCCCAAAGATCAAATTCGCTTACCGGTTTTTCAACATGATTTAAGTTATCATCCAATGTTTGAAGGGTATGTGCAGGATTGTAAGCCTCTTTTCCCTTTTTATCGAAAATCTCTTTTGTAGTCTCTCTAACAATGGAATGTCTGCCCATAACAGTAGCGTGAATCTGAGTTGCCGCTATAATGTACTCTCCATCAATTTTTGAAATTTTACCGGAATTTGCATAATTAAACTCTTTATTGTTTGTGGAAATCATTGGGTAAACATTCATACCAATAGGCTTAGGCTTACCTTTATCACCGGTAACATAACCTCCATATTCTTTTGTTTGATAAGCGGCTTTTCCGATTTTTTCTCCATTACCTCCCCTACCATATCCTAAGGCAATTCCAACAGTTGACAGGGCCTGACCTGGTACAGGATAAACCGGCAGATGTAGTGTTACACCGCTAACAGTTATTTTAGCCATAGATAGTCCATGTTCCTGATCAAAGGTTGTGTTGTATCCCGCTTTAGTCATTTCTACAGGATTCATGGTGATATAATTATCCCAAGTAACTTTAGTGATTGGATCTGGCAATTCCTGAAGCCAAGGATTATTCACGTGACTACCACAACCAATGGCAGTTTTTTGATAAGCAATAAATTCCAGGCCTTTTTTAAATTCTGGATAACTCGATATTTCAGCTGATCTGAACACCTTGGATTCCTGATCAATTGTTGATGGTGCCGATGGCATAACACTATTATGTATAGCCATCTTGAAATCCATTTCACTTAATCCTGCTGTTTCTCTTATCGTATCATACGAAAATGAAGAATCCTTCCCTTTTCTTGTCGTTTTTCCAGCCCAAACCATAAATGATTCCATTGCTGAAGATGTATTGTGTATGGTTGTAATCACTGGCTGAGCCAACGAATAATGATTGGTTTTAGGTTGAAAATCCCCCCAAGATTCAAGTGCATGATGATCCGGACAATTGTAGGTGCATAACGATCCTGTTTCATCCCCATGAGAATTAAGAGAAACCGAGACTTTAACTTTTTTAAGTGCCTTCTTAAATGCATCTGCATTTGGAAGGGAATACGCTGGATTCGAATTATAAAAGAACACTACATCGGGCAAATCGCCTTTGCTCATCTTATTCACAAAATCCATCATTTTCACTTCCTCAGACTGAAAAAGATTTATCTCATTATATAAATCGATAGTAGTGCCATTAGCTCCTATTAAGTGATTTATCTCATTCACTAATTGTTGTAATCCCGTATTATTGGTTCCGCATACTACCAATGATTCATTTCCGCTTTGTCTAAGAGACTGTACTGCTTTATCGGCAATTTTCTTCAAATGAGAAGGGAGTCTTGATGTGTTTCCCTTAAGCTTGCCAAGAATATACTGCAGTACTTTAACCTCTTCCGATGGTTTGGTCATCGCTCTGTAATCAGCATTAGACCCAGTAATACTCAAGACAGCTTCAAACTGAAAATGTTTCGACATCCATCCGTCTTCTTCATCAGGATTTCTTGTTGCTCCATATTGAGAAGCGAATTCCGTAGGCATTAACCAGGTACTCAAAAAATCTGCATTTACACTGACTATTGTCTTCGCTTTTGAAAAATCATAGCTAGGAATAAATGACGATCCGTAATTCAATAGATTTGATTTTCTTATTGCCGAATACGAAACTGGATCATACTGAATATGCTCAAAATCACCAGAAACAGCCGACTTTAACTCGGTAATGGTAGAATGAATAGACGGGCTTATAACGGTATTAGATACCAATACAACCTTCTCTGCAGATTTTACTGCCTTTCTTATTTCTTTATCTACAGAAGACCAGTTCGAATCCTTACCAGATTTACGAGGGGTTTTTAATCTTTCACTATCATATACTTCCAGTACTGACGCAATAATTTGAGGACTTACTGAACCTTTAGTGAATCCGAAATTTTTATTCCCTTTAATTAGAATTGGTCGAGCCTCACGAGTTTTAACTAATATACTCGCATATGAAGATCCATCATAATACGTTGATGCATACCAGGTAGGCATACCAGGCGTGACATTTTCAGGTCTCATCACATAAGGGACAACTTTATTAACAGGCGCTTCACATGCGGCAACAGTGGCTGCGGCAACAGAAAATCCTAAAAACTTCAGAAAATCTCTTCTTCCTGTTGAAGCTTCATTCATTTTATCATCTGCCAAAAATCCCTCAATTGAACTTGACTGTGGAAACTCAGACTCGGCAGAGTCTTGAAAGACCTTAGCTTCATTTAGCTCAGCCATTTGTTTCCAATATTTTTTCGTATTCGCCATACTTATAATCCTTACAATAGAAAAATTCTTATTTAATAATGACACTTAGAGCATTCCCATCCCCCAAGTTCTTTTACCGTAACTTTGCCATCATCATTGTACTTGTTTAATAAACCGTAACCGTTCTTTTTAAGTCTGTTATGTATTTCTGTATAATATTTATTTGACCCATCATCAATTTTTACCTTTGACTGGCTATGACATTCGATACACCAGCCCATAGTTAAAGTTGGTTTTGTAAACTTTATTTTACTTTCAATATTTTCTTGAATTTTATTTAGTGCCTCATGCGGCTGTACTTTTGCCGTTTCATTCATTTTGGTCATGTCTCCATGACATTGCTTGCAATCCAAGCCACCAACTTCAACATGTTGAGAGTGATTAAAATACACATGATCAGGTAAGTTATGCACCTTGTTCCATACAATAGGAGACGTCTTGTTAATATATTTTTTAGTCTCTCTATCCCATCCTGCAGCCGCATAAATCTTGTCTATCTCCCCTTTAAACTCTTTTCCACTTCCATCAATATTCTTATGACAATTCATGCATACGTTTACAGATGGTATTCCAGCTGTTTTGGATTTCGTGACTGAATTATGACAGTATTTACAATCAATACCATTAATTCCAGCGTGAACATCATGAGGAAAAGCAATGGGCTGTGAAGGTTGATAGTTTTCCATAATATTTATGGTATATAATATCTTGAAAAGTCCAACCAATAAGGATATCACCAATACTAAAGAAATAATACCCACATATAACCTGTACTTCCAGGCCCATGTTTTAAATTCTTCCACATAGGTAAGTCGTTCAAGAGACTCGCCACTTTCTTTTGTAGCAATTTTAAGCTGACGACGTACACCACCAACGGCGAGTATAATTACGATGAACAACACTCCCAATATAATCCATAGCCAGGAGCCTCCTTCTTCTTCACCTTCAGCACCTGCTCCTCCTGCTCCTCCTGCTTGATCTGTGGTCTCAACTTTTTCCTGTTCATCGACCCAGTCGAATATTTCCGTTATTTGTTCCTCGCTTAGATCATTGAACACAGTCATATTCGTACCATTGTACTCAGAAAAGACTTCTGCTGCTCTTTTTGACTTTCCACTTGCTCTAAGTGTTGCGTTGTCCTTTACCCACTCATAAATCAACTCTCCTTCACCTGCTTCTTCCCATTTCTCCCTTACATTGAAAAGTTTAGGATATGTTCCACTTGTATGAATTTGATGACAAGTATTACATTTAGCATTGAAAAGGCTCTCTCCCTGAGATAAATATGTTGGGGTAAACGCAATGAAACTCATTATGAGCGCACCGATAAAACGGAAGCTGAAACTCATAACCCTTTGATAATTAGCTATTTTCATGAAAATTAAACTAAGTTTGGTTAAAATAAAACCTTGTACACACATTTTATCGTGGGCAAAAATAATGAACAAATCGTGTTTAAATGACACTTTTATGACAAAAGAAGCCTATATATATTAATTTAAAGTCATTCTAAATAAGGGAGAACTAAAAATGAAACTATTTTGATTAATTTCGTAATAGATATCAAACGAGTAATTTTTAGAGAATTATTTTTAGAGATTTAATAATACATGCGTAAGTCAATTTTTCTGCTACTAGTTTTGTTTGGAATAAACAGTGCTTTTTCTCAAAATGAAGTTGGGAATTATATTGATGTTTTTAAAGACAGCCGTATAGACCATTACTTAAACATTGAAAAAAGAAACGATAAGATAAATGGATACCGCATCCAAATCTGTCAGGATGCAAATAAAGTTGTCGTTGACAGGTCAAGAGACAAATTCCTCAAATTATATCCACTTACTGACACATATATTGCATTTGAAAATCCCCACTTTACATTGAAGGTGGGAGATTTTAGAACTAGAGCTGATGCTGAAAAAATTAAAAGAGAAATTTTTGGTGAATTCGTAATAAGTGTTGTTCAAAATGAAGAAGTGAACCTCCCCAGAATAGATTAGAAATGTTTCCAGCCCTGAGCTGAGATTTTTACTGCTGTATCGTTTTTATCAATCAAAAGATTAGAATTTGATTGGTCGGTCACAAAACCAATAATTGACAAATTCGGGTTCCCTTTCAGTTTTTCATAATCTTTTTGGTCTGCCGTAAAGAGCAATTCATAGTCTTCTCCACCATTCATTGCCGCCACATAAGGATCTAATCCCAATTCTGTAGCCGTTAAAATGCTCTTTTCTGATATCGGTAGCTTATCTGAATATACTGAAATCGAGCAAGCACTACTTTTTGACAGATGTATGATTTCAGAAGCCAATCCATCAGAAATATCAATCATTGAGGTCGGTGCAAAATCAACTTCTCTAAAAAAGTCAATAATGTCTTGTCTTGCTATGGGTTGTAGCTGTTTTTTAATTAACTCATCGTACCCTTCAAGTTTTGGTTGGATTTCTGGACTCGCATTAAACACCCCTTTTTCTCGTTCAAGAATTTGCAGTCCGAGATAAGAAGACCCAAGATCTCCAGTAACTACCAATAAGTCATTTTCCTTTGCTCCGCTCCTATAGACTACTTTATTAGAATTCACAGTGCCAAGAATAGACACTGAAAGAATAAGTCCAGAATATGATGAAGTGGTATCTCCTCCGACAAGATCAACTCCATAATATTCACATGCCGCATACACTCCCTTATATAATTCCTTGAGGGCCTCTACCGGAAATTTGCTAGATATTCCTAACGATATTGTAACCTGCTCCGGTGTTCCGTTCATTGCTACAATATCTGACACATTTACAGAAATAGCTTTAAACCCAAGCGATTTCAATGGTACGTACGCCAAATTAAAGTGAACTCCCTCAACCAGCATATCTGACGAAAATAATTTAGACTCTCCAGCAAAACTTTGAATTACTGCAGCATCATCACCTACACCTTTTATGCTTGATTCTTTAGCCAGTACGGCATCGTTTGTTAAAACATCAATTAATCCAAATTCTCCTAATGAATCAATTTCCTGGTGTTCTTTTTTGCTCATTTTGTAAACTTAAAAAAAAGAGTGAATGCCTTCACATTCACTCTAAATATATGTTGACCCACTAGGGCTCGAACCTAGACTCTTCTGGACCAAAACCAGATGTGTTGCCAGTTACACCATGGGTCAATTATTGATTAAAGTAATTAACCAGCCCGCAAATTTAAGAACTTAATTTTATTTAATCTTCTTCACAATTAAAAATATTATTCCTGTATTCTCGTTTTGACATCCAAATCTTTTATACTACAGATGAATATTCTTAAATTCGCAGCACTATTTAACGAATCAGGACAACATGAATTATAATTTCATTAATAAAATCAACGGATGGGCCATATTTGCTATTGCTACAATTGTGTATATGCTTACCATAGAAGACACGGCCAGTTTATGGGATTGTGGTGAATACATCACGGCTGCCTATAAATTAGAAGTTGGTCACCCGCCTGGAGCCCCACTATACATGATTTTAGGACGACTTTTCTCGTTTTTTGCAGCTCCTGAAAATGTGGCCTATTATATCAATGCTCTTTCAGCTCTTTCCAGCTCATTTACGATTTTATTCATGTTCTGGTCTTTGACGCTTTTGTTAAAGAAATTAGTATTGAGGAGTAAAAGTGAACTCGATGATATGGACAAAATTGGAATTTTTGTATCGGCAACAATTGGTTCTTTGGCTTATACCTTTTCTGATTCTTTCTGGTTCTCAGCAGTAGAAGGGGAAGTATATGCGATGGCCTCATTATTCACTGCAGTTATCTTTTGGGCTATATTAAAATGGGATGAAGAAATGGCTCTTCTACAAAATAATCAGCTGTCTGAAGAGGCGGCGCCTAACAAATGGCTTTTATTAATCCTCTTCCTATTGGGCCTAGCTATAGGGGTTCACCTACTTGGTATTCTGGTCATTCCGGCCATTGGTTATGTAATCTACTTTAGAGTGAAAGAAACTACAACAACCGGCTTTTTTGTTGCTGGTTTATTATCCATTGTCATATTAGGTTTTATTCAGGAGGGGGTAATCCCGGGAACAATCTCACTTGCCTCTAGCTTTGAATTAACTTTTGTGAATTCAATGGGGCTTCCATTTTATTCTGGATCTATGTTCTTCTTTGCATTATTAATTGCGTTTTGCATTTTCGGTGTACGCTACTCAAGAAGAAAAAACATGCCCTTACTTAGTAATTCGCTAATGGGATTGGTTTTTCTTTTAATAGGATATGGTTCTTTTGCTGTAATTGTAATACGTTCAAATGCGAATACGCCATTGGACGAGAACGATCCTGAAAACCTGGTCACCTTGCATTCCTATTTAAAAAGAGAACAATATGGAAGCGCTCCTATCGTTTCCGGTCCTTATTGGAATTCCAAGGAGAAAGGAGGCGACTTTAATCAAAGAGGATCTTGGGTGCGTAGCGACCAATCCGAATGGGACGATATGGGTCCTGTCTTATTGAGAAGATGGGTAGTAGAAAACGGAGATGAAGACTTAAAAGGATTTGTTGAAAAGGTGGATGCAGAAAAATGGATGAATGGACAGTCCAATAGCACCGAATTAAAAATTGAAGAAAAATATTTTGAAACAAATAAAGAGGATCGGCTGAATCAAATTCCAACATACGATAGTGAACAAAGCACGATATTTCCTAGAATGTACTCACCAGACGCAAAAAGAAAGCCCGGATATGAATATTGGTCAGGATATAATCCTTTTAAGGAGGGGATTGACCGGCCAGAAGGCAAGGATAAATTCCGACTACCTACGTTTGGAGAGAATATGAGGTATTTTTTTGATTACCAGCTTAACTGGATGTATTTCAGGTATTTCATGTGGAATTTTGCTGGACGTCAAAACGACATACAAGGACATGGTGACAACATGAGAGGAAACTGGATCTCAGGAATTCCATTTGTTGATAATTGGAGGTTAGGAGACGAAACCAATGCCCCATTTTACACCTCTCAAAACAAATCAAACAATACATTTTATTTTATCCCTTTACTTTTGGCACTAATTGGCTTAGTCTTCCATTATTCGAGGGCTCCAAAAGATGCATTTGTTTTAACTCTTGCTTTTTTATTTACTGGAATTGCCATTGTGATTTACCTAAATCAGAAACCCTTTGAGCCACGCGAACGTGATTATGCCTATGCAGGCTCTTTTTATTTCTTTGCGATGTGGATCGGCTTCGGAGTGTACGCACTTATTGACTTTCTCAAAGAAAAAGTCAAGCTTAAAAACATGAAAGTAAATATTGGAATTGCCGGTGCCCTTGGATTAATTGTTCCTCTAATTATGGCTGTCGAGGGGTGGGATGACCATAATAGATCGGGAAAAACCACTGCACGGGATTTGGCCAAAAACTATCTGATGTCCTGTGAAAAAAACGGAATACTTTTCACCTTTGGAGACAACGACACATTCCCCTTATGGTATATGCAGGAAGTCGAAGGGTATCGTACAGATGTCAGAGTTTGTAATTTATCCTTAATGGGAACAGACTGGTATACCAATCAGATGAAAATGAAAGCATACGATTCAGACCCATTACCCATTAAATTCTCAAAAGATCAAATTTTGATGTATGGGGGAACCACAGATGTAATGTATTTCCAAGACGACCTGTATTATTTATTTGCAGGAACTGATATTTCTACTGAAAATTTCAGGAAACTCATCGACTTACGTCTCGAAAATCCAAACAATAAGATGGTCGCGCAAAACAAATATTTAAACCTAAAAAGAGAACTGGTAAATGTCATTAAAAGTAGAGTGGCAACAAATGACACCACCAGATATATAAATTATTTAAACAAGGATTCTGCTTCGCTTACAAATTCAATTGTTAACGCCTATGAGGTAGGGAAGAGTATTCAGGTTGATTTATCGGACATGTATTATAAATTTGATGAAAACTGGAGCTCGGTAGATTTATCCAAAATGATGTCTTATATTGAAAAGGACTATTTCTATCTCAAAACGAGAGAAGCGAATGGGAATCTTAGCAGAAAAATCAATTTATGCCCGGCAACCTCTTTCACTTTGAAAGTAAATAAAGAAAATGCTTTAAAGGCTAAGATCATTACTAAAAATGAATTTGATGCCTGTCCTGATTACATTTCAATTAACATCTCTTCAACATTGCAAAGAGATCAAATTATGATTCTGGATATTTTGGCCAATTTCGATTGGAAAAGAGGAATTTACTTTTCGAGTATAGGTAATGAAGTTGCCCAAAGCCTTCATTCCTATCTAAAGAAAAATGGGGTTGGTTACGAGCTGAACCCAATGGGGGGAGGAATGAATATCGAAAAGACATATGCGAATCTGATGAAAAATTACAGCTTTGGCAATATGGCTGACCCCTCAGTTATTACCGATTATTATGCCAGAAGGCACACCTCTACATATAGAAAATTATTCCTGACACTGGCAGCCACCTTATATAATAATAAAGACACCATTAGAGCGGTTAAAGTGCTTGATCGATCCTTAGCATTGATGCCCGCAGATGTTGTATTGGGCTTTGGGGATGACTTATATGGACAGCCCTCCTTGCAAAGCAATTATGACAGCTATGGCGTGTTTATCTATCAAAAACCCGGGACAAATTCTATTCTTTCCGCAGATATTATTGGAGATGAAAATTTAAATCCAATTCCTGTTCCGTCAGTAAAAGGTGTTTTTGATCCTAAATCGAATAAAATTAATCTATCGATATTGAAGCAAATAAGCCCTTCCTTTAGTAGTGCCCAATATATTATGGGGGGAGCTAATTCTGACTCTTTTAGTGGCTCACAGCACAAGCCTAAGCTCAGTGGACAGGGAACAATACACGAATACGTACAGCTGTACCTGTTGCTCGGAGAAAAGAAAAAAGCGAAAAGTCTTCTTAGTACTTTGATTAAACAATATGAAAGTGTGATTAATTATTTTGCCAAAAGCGATGCGGATGTACTTCTATTTAACAGTCCGGATCAAACTAATTCTGATATCTTATTTGCAGCTCTTCATGCCACTCACATGATGAACAGAACGGCGCAATCATTAGACCCTAAAGGCACTGGTATGACCCTAAAAAAGTCACTTAGCAAAATGCACAATCAATTAAACAGCATACTCAATAAAGCCCGAACAATGGCTAGTGATGAAAGCGATGAAGAGTCACGAATGGTATTAGCCAAAAAATTAAATTCCATTGAAAGGTATTTAGACGAAATGAAAATCCTTTACGAATACAATACCGAGAAAAAATAACTCCAATGAACTTTTTCCGTGTTCCCTATTTAATTCAATTGATCTATTGGAATAAACTATGGAGAGGAAAAGACAAAAACTGTGTTTACCTTACTTTTGATGACGGCCCAGATGATTCAACAACTCCATGGGTTCTGGAATTGTTGCAAAAAGAAAAAATTCAGGCTACCTTTTTTTGCCTGGGAAATCAAATGGAAAAACATCCCTCTATTTTCAAATATATCATTGAACAGGGTCATGCCATTGGGAATCATACATACAATCACGAAAAAGGAAATAAAACAAAGAGTAAGGACTATCTTTCATCAATTACAAAAACAGATGCACTTATGAATTCTGGACTTTTCAGACCTCCATATGGGAGTATTACCAGAACTCAAGTTAAAAAGTTAAAGAAATTAAATAAGAAAATAGTAATGTGGTCATGGATCTCTAATGACTACAACCAGCGATTGGATTCTAAAACAATTATTAAAAAAGCGCAGTCCATAAGAAGTCGGGATATTCTTCTTTTTCATAACAATAAAAAATCAGAAAAGAACCTAAAAGATAGCCTTCCTCAAGTTATTGAGATTGTTAAAAATAAAGGCCTTAGATTTAAAACAATTATCGATTAACTCATATGTCTAAAAGAGCAAACTTATTTATTTATTTACTGGCCTTCTATGTCGTGATACAGTTTGTTTGGTGGGGTTATCAAATTATAGATCTAGGTTCTCATGTAGATAGTTCGGACACTGAAAGCTCTCGACGAATCGTTATGATTCTTGGTGAAGGCGCGGTATTTATACTGATTTTAATGGCAGGATTCTGGCAAATTCAAAAATCCATTCAAAAAGAAATAGAATTGTCCAAGAGTAAAAATAATTTTATGCTATCAATCACCCATGAACTCAAAACTCCCTTGACTTCGATTCAGCTGGCGCTTCAAACGCTTTCAAAAAGAAATTTAAATGACCCCCAAAGAAAAGACCTCATTGAAAAAGCCATGTCAGAAAATAACAGGCTGAATTTACTGATTGACAATATTCTTAGTGCTTCAAGGATAGAAAACAAAGGAGTCTTTCCAGATAAAAAACAAGTAAACTTAAATGAATTATTAACCAACATTGTTAGCGAAGCAAATAAAAGACATCAAAAGGAACTAATTCAGTTAAAAGCAAATACGGGGCTGATTACTATTGATGCCTTTATGATAGAAACAAGTTTAATAAACATCATTGAAAACGCCGTAAAATATGCTGGCAATGACGAAGTTATTGTAGAGGGCAAATCAGTTAACGACAACTATGAAATTTCTATAAAAGATAAAGGCCCAGGAATTCCAGATTCTGAAAAAATAAATATTTTTGATAAATTCTATCGCATTGGAAATGAAGAAACACGAATTAAAAAAGGAAGTGGTTTAGGTCTTTTCATTGCAAAGGAATTCGTGCGTCTTCATAGTGGGGAAATCACCTATCAAGAGAATCACCCAAGAGGCTCAATATTCACTATAAGTTTACCAAATGACAAATAAGGTTGCATTAATTATTCTTGACGGATGGGGATATGGGAAAGGAGACCATACAGATGCAATTGCTAATGCTGACACCTCTTATTTCAATTCTTTAATAGAAAATTATCCCAATTCGACATTGAAAACATTCGGTAATCACGTGGGATTACCTGACGGACAAATGGGCAATTCGGAAGTTGGACACTTGAATATTGGTGCGGGAAGAATTGTTCAACAAGAACTTTCTAGAATTAATAATGCAATTGAACAAAAGGATTTCTTTGGAAACCCAACCTTATTGAAGGCATTCGCAAATGCGAAAACCAATCATAAAAAAGTTCATTTTATTGGTCTCGTTTCTCATGGTGGAGTGCATAGCAGCCTGGGACATGTATATGCCCTATGCAAAATGGTCAAACAGCAACAAAATGACAATGTCTATATACATGCATTTACTGATGGAAGAGATTGCGACCCAAAAAGCGGGCTCCAATGTATGAAATCTCTTGAAAAAATCGCAAGTGAAAACGGCATCAAAATAGCAAGTATAATAGGTCGATACTATGCTATGGACAGAGATAATCGATGGGACAGAATTAAAAAATGTTACGCCCTTATAACTGGAGGAGTGGGAGAAAAATTCAATTCTTCTGACGAAGCAATTTTGGCTTCGTACAGTAATGAAATAACAGATGAATTCATTGAACCTGTAATACTGGATAAAAATGGATTAATTCAAGAGG
>Ga0206681_10000867_pt1 | contig 14864 bp, 8 predicted proteins | sample M150012015metaG_FD_161048 | JGI IMG/M metagenome (GOLD analysis project Ga0206681, IMG submission 161048) | Ammonia-oxidizing marine archaeal communities from Monterey Bay, California, United States - M1 500m 12015 | ecosystem: Environmental > Aquatic > Marine > Intertidal zone | place: USA...
CAGAGCATTGAACCATTCAAGGAAGTAGTGGTAGGGAACCATTCCCGTCAGCTGATCGCTTATTTCAGAGCCGTAAAAGTAATTGTTCTCGATACCGGTTTCCCATAGCGCCTCCGATAAACTTGCGTAGTAAAGTACATCTCTGTTCGGTATCAGAAGATCAAGATCCTTAAAGGAGAAGGACTGCATTCCTGCTAAAAAGAAGATACAACACAATACAATGCTCAGATACGTAATGAGCTTGTATGCTTCCTTTCTGCTCGGCATCGACTTCAGTCTGCTCGGATCCGGACTGATAACTCCTCGGTTTACAATAGCGAGGATCAAAACAAAAATCAGCAGGCCGATATGGATGGTCTGACCGCATGTCTTAAGCAGTGAAACGATAGTAACCAAAGTTCCAATTCCTACTAAACCGTAAATGAATATTTTCTGTTCTAAGCCATCTGGTTTTACCGACGTAGTCGTTTTCAATAGGATCCATCCAATGAAGATCGAACCAAGAGAGGCGAGCAGTGCGAGTATGAAATACAATAAGACAGTAAAGATCATCACCTAAAAAATCCTTCTTGAGGATTGGTCAACTACATTTGTGTCTGTTATGAAAGCCGAATGCCGTCTTTCTCAATACTAATTTTTCGCGCTTTGTACAGAGCGCCAATGGATTTCTTAAATGTCTTTTTGCTCATTCCAAGCGTATCAGAGATAAGCTGAGGACTGCTTTTGTCATTAAGTGCCAGAAAACCATCGTTTGAATTCAACTTTAACAATATCCTCTCCGAATTGGGGCCAACATTAGAATATCCCAGCTTTTGAAGGCTCACATCAATTTTATCGTCCGACCTTATTAATTTAACGAATCCTTTGGTTCTGTCACCCATTTTAATCTCTTCAAACACTTCATTGTTATAAACAAGTCCCAAATGTTTGCCATTGATAACGACTTTTATGCCCAGATCAGTTTTGCTCCAGATGATCAGATCAACCTCGTCACCTTGCTTTAAGCCGTGTTCCGAGTTGTTAAGGTATTTGGATATTTTGTTGGAACCGACGAGTCGATTTGTTTCTTCATCAAGATAGAGGTAAATGAGATAATAATAGTCCTCGTTCATTTCTTTGTTCTGCTCTCTGAACGGTACGAGCAGATCCTTTGACAGACCCCAGTCCATAAAGGTTCCGAACTTTGTGTTTCCAACGGCTCTTAGCATTGCGTAATCATTCAAATTGATCGACGGGTTTTCCGTTGTAGCAACAGGGCGATCTTCCGAATCGTTATAGATGTATACGGTTATTTCATCTCCAATTTTCAAATCAGTGGTCAGGTATCGTTTAGGCAAAAGCACACTATTGGCTTCCCGATCTTCCAGATAAGCTCCCTGTTCAAGGATCCTGTCAACTCTCAGCGTGTTGTATTCGCCTATCCTGATCATTAGCTATTGGGATAAGGAATAGTATAAATTGAGGCCTCTATAAGCTTCTCGATCCTTTTAAGCCAACCCCTTTCCTTTGAATTGACAAAAGTAAGTGCGACACCGGTAGTATTTGCCCGCGCAGTTCTGCCGATCCTGTGCACATAGTCTTCGGGAGCTTTCGGTACATTATAATTGATCACAAGATTGATGCCTTTTATGTCTATACCGCGACTGATGACATCTGTGGCAACCAATATTCGAAAATTTTTCGATTTAAAATTTCTAAGCACTTCTTCACGATCTGTTTGCTCGAGATCTGAAGAAATACCTTTAGCAGACAATTTATTTCTCTTCAGACTGGATTCCAGTTTCTTGACATCTTTTTTGGTGGAAGCAAAAATAATGATGCTTTCGTAGCTTTCTTTCTCGGTTATTAGTGTGTTGACCAGCTCAACCTTCGAATCGTCCTCAACCAGATAAGCTGCTTGAAGGACTCCGTCTACAGGCTTGGAAACAGCCATTGAAACCTCCTTAGGGTTATTCAGGATACGTTTAGCAAAAGATCTGATCTTAGAAGGCATCGTAGCACTGAACATTAGATTTTGTCTTTTCTTAGGAAGAAATGTAAGGATTCGAAGTATGTCATCATGAAAACCAATGTCCAGCATCCTGTCTGCTTCATCCAGGACTAAATGGGTCAGGCCTGAAAGATCAGCATGTCCCATTTGAAGGTGAGAAAGTAGTTTTCCGGGTGTTGCGACCAATACATCCACACCCTGCTCTAAGTTCTTTTTTGTTTGCACCCATTCATCACCGCCTGTTCCACCATACAGCGCCATGGATGAGACATTTGTGGTGTAAGAGAACCCGTCCATTTGCTGATCGATCTGAATCGCCAACTCTCTGGTAGGAACGACAACCAGCACTTTTGTTCCTTCCGAATTCGTTTTCATAATTGAATTGATAACGGGAAGCAAAAACGCGCCTGTTTTACCGGTTCCCGTTTGTGCACAACCTATAAGGTCATCGCCTTGCATTACTATTGGAATTGCACTTTCCTGTATGGGTGTGGCCTCTTCGAATCCCATATAATTTAGGGACTCCATCAGCCCTTCTTCGAACTCAAACTCTTCAAATCTCATTTTCAACTTTTCGGGTGGCAAGGTACAACTATCCGAATAAACCCGCATTATATTGAGATTGACAAATTAATCTGGTTTCGTATTTCATTGGTCGTCCCTGATAATTGCTATTTTGCTGTTAAAATGGTGTTGTTCATCATTGTTAGTAAATGATAGTATAAATAATTCAATATTTCGTGTACTTTAGCATCGTAATTCTGCCTCCTTGCTCTGATTATTTAATTGCTTTTGAAGTATAAGCTAAGGACGTTTTTTGTCCATTTTTCTTTTGTAGCACTCGTTCTGGCGGGTACAATAAGGGCAGACGCACAGCAAGACACCGTGTTTTGGTTTGCGGCACCTGAGATCTCAACGTCAGTGGGGGATAACCCTGTGCACCTGAGGCTACTTTCTTATGACCTTCCTGCTACGGTTACCATTAATCAGCCTGCAAATGCTGCGTTCATACCAATTGTTGTGAGCTTGTCGGCTAATAGTAACGATAGTGTGGATCTAACACCATTCTTAGCTGATGTAGAAAGCCCGGCCGCTGATGTAGTTTCAGCCAATGGATTGAAAATAACATCAACAGCCGCTATTACTGCTTACTATGAGCTGAGTGCTGCGGGCAACAAAGAGCTCTTCACTCTTAAAGGGCAGAAAGGATTAGGGACGGAGTTCTACACTCCTTTTCAACGATATTGGGACAATGCCGTGACGACTCCTGCATCTTTTTCTTCCATAGACATAGTGGCTTCCGAGGACAATACAACAGTTCTGATTACTCCAAGAACAAGCATTGTGGGGCATACGGGTGGTGTAACGTATAGCATTTTGCTTCAGGAAGGAGAAACATATAGCGCCAGAGATACTGATCTAAGTGCTTCGACATCACTTGCAGGATCGATCGTGTCTTCGGACAAGCCAGTAGCCATAACCTTATTTTCAGGTGCGTTGAGCAGTGCCGGCTGTACTTCGGCGATGGGAGATCAAATTACTACATCAGAATTTGCGGGGCAGGATTTCATAGTTCATAAAGGGAATGCAGTTGGTGATAAGATCTACATTTTGGCAACGCAGAATGCCACCTCGATCACAATTGACAATAGCTCTACAACCAATACACTGATCAATTGGAGCGAATCCTACGAGTACATACTTTCGGACACGATAAACTATATTCATACTTCAAAGCCGGTATACCTTTGGCATGCTTCCGGTTACGGATGTGATCTGGCAGGGGCGCAGGTTCCAAATTTGTATTGTGCCGGTAAATACTCTCAGTCCTTTACACGATCTTCCGCCGATTCGCTTGGCCTGTTACTGTATACAAGGGCAGGGTTTGAAGGGATGTTTTCTGTTAATGGCAATCCATCAATAGTGACGAGTTCAGATTTCGATCCGGTACCCGGAACAGGTGGTGGTTTCGTAGTGGGATTGATCTATCTTTCACTAACAGACGTTCCTATGCACAATTACAACATTGTAGACAATTCCGGTGATGTATTTGGTATGGCAATTTTATCCGGAGGAAATGCGCAAGGCGCCTCATATGGTTATGTCTCTGAGTTTAATTCGTATCCCTTTGTCGATGCAGGCGCTAACGATACAATTTGTGCCAATGTGCCTTTTCCGATCAACGGCATGGTAGGTGGTGGGACCGTAACCGGAACATGGGCCGGAACCGGGTTTGGCTCTTTTGGTTTATCAACTGATTCTCTGAACAACACATATATCCCAAGTGCCCTTGACACAATTGTGAGTCCTATTAGTTTGATCCTCTCGTCTACAGGGCCTTGTCCGGTTAATAAAGACACGTTAACGTTGTACGTTAGCCCCGCGCCCGTCGTAAATGCTTCAGCCGATCAAACTGTTTGCGCAAATAACGCGTCTGTGAGTCTGAGCGGCTCAGTTAGCGGCGGGGCAACAACAGGGATCTGGACAACCGTGTCGGGGTCAGGAACATTTAGTCCGAATGCCACGACTTTAAATGCAAGCTATATTCCTTCCGGTTCAGATTCCCTCGCAGGTTCTGTAACGCTTGTGTTATCTGCAACGAATTACGCCTCATGTCTTATCGAAACTGACACAATGGTGATCACCATTACTAATGCTCCTTATGTAGATGCTGGTGCCGACACAGTACTAGTGTGTTCTAACAACCCGGATATCGACCTGTCAGGACTAGTTTCCGGCGCAACTACCACGGGTAAGTGGAGTACATCAGGTAACGGGCTTTTCGCCCCTGATAATCTAAGCTTGATCTCGGTTTATCAACCTAGCCCAACCGATGTGAATCTTGGTGTAATTACCTTGTATTTGGAGAGTACTAACAATGGTGGCTGTAACAGTGCCATGGACAGCATAATCGTTAGGTTCACTGAATCACCTGTTGTAAATGCAGGGATCAATATAATAGCTTGCACAAATGAACCAACAGTTGATCTCAATGGACAGATTACCGGTCCAACTTCAACCGGAATTTGGAGCAATGGACTAGGCAGTTATGCGCCAAACGACAGCTCGCTGATTTCGGTTTATACTCCCACCAATGCAGAAATATCCTCCGGTAGCTTATTACTTACGCTTACGTCAACCAATAATGGGAATTGTGTTGCTGAGAGCGATATTGTTCAAATTGATTTTGTTGCACCTCCTTTCGCCAATTTCACTGCAACACAGGTTTGCCTTGGTGAAGAAACAGTATTCACTGATTTTTCATTGTCGGGATTTGGCACCATAGTTAGCTGGGATTGGGACTTTGGTGACGGTAATGGGGATACTGTTCAAAACACATCTCATATATATACACCTTCGGGCAGCCAGAACGTTCAGCTGATCGTTGGCTCAGATGTCGGATGCAGCGACACGTTGCTTCAAACGATAGAGGTATATGAACTGCCAAATGCATATTTTAATTATACAGTCACTTGTACGGACAATCAGGTTGTAATTGATTTTATGGATAGCTCGTACACTTTGAATGATAGCATTACCTCATGGTTCTATGATTTTGGTGGGCAAGGAGCGCAGGCTGTTCAGGATCCGACGCAATTGTTTATTGGTGATGGCGACTTTGTAATTACACAGATCGTTGAGACAGAACACGGGTGTGTGGATACGATCGTTCAGACAGTTTATATACCCCCTAGACCCGATGCCGGATTTTATTACAATACTTCAAATGGATTAAATGTCGGAGCCGAATTTACATTTATTGATACTTCTACGAATGCGGTTTCCTGGTACTGGCTGCTGGGGAACGGGTCATCTTCGACCGACCAAGATCCTTCAACCATTTATTTCTCCAATGGTTCTTATGTTATCACGCAATATGCATATGGCGCGCTAGGGTGTTTGGATAGCTCCATAATAACGATCGTGATCAACACGGTTACCTCAGAGGTAAATAGCCTGATCCCGAATGCAATATCTCCAAATGGAGACGGGAAGAATGACGTATGGAAATTGGATTTTATTGACCTTCTTAATCCCAATGCGGAGATCAAGATCTTCAACAGATGGGGGCAGACCTTGTTCGAGTCCAAAGGATACCCATATCCCTGGGACGGCACATACAATGGAGAAAAAGTACCTGACGGCACATATTATTACGTCATAGTTATCAGCGATGAAGAAATATATAAAGGAGCCATTCTGGTGTTAAGTAACAGCTCCAATAACTAATGAGAAGATTAATAAACATATCCATAGTGCTTCTAATTGCAAGTAACTCATACGGTCAGCAACGATATGTTTTTTCAAATTTCCTGGTCAATGACTATTATTTCAATCCCGCAATTGCAGGAAGTAAATTAGTTCATATCGCCAATCTAACCTATAGGAACCAATGGGTAGGATTTGATGAGGCACCTGTGACCTTAAGCGGGAATTTTTACGGTTCAGCGAGGAATGAAGGTAAGCACGGGTATGGGGCATCGATCGTATCAGATCGAACAGGGCTTACGCAAAACACAAGCTTCTACCTGAATTACGCCTACCACTTGAATCTAACGGAAAAGCTGAAATTAGGCTTTGGAGTTAAGCCCGGATTCATGCAATATCGCGTAAAATTATACGATGCCATACTAGCTGATCAAGGGGATGATGTATTAACTGGTAACATACTATCATCCAATGCAATAGATTTATCTTCCGGTTTTAATTTATACTCAGATAAGTTCTTTTTTATGGCGGCGGTGCAACAAGTTCTTGGCCCGGTTGTTACGGTTACGCCTTACAATGAAAATCTGTCTAAACACTTTACGGTACTGGGGGGTTATAATTTTAGCTGCAAAAAGAAAAAACTGGACCTTCAACCTAGTATTATGTTCAGGTATGTAAAGCCTGTTCCGGCTCAGCTCAGTCTCATGTTCAAAGCCACTTACAATAAAAAGTACTGGGCAGGTTTGATCTTTAGATCTCGTGATGCACTGGGATTGGCAGTTGGAATAAAGCTTAAGGACCGACTGAACATTGGCTATTCATTCGATTATTCGATTGGTGGAGTTCAACCATACCAATCCGGCTCACATGAAATTGTACTTTCCATTGTGACAACAAAAAAGAAGACCAAACTTGACGACGAGGATGAGGATTTGAACAACAGCATTTTAAAGGGAAATGAAAAAAGAATTAAGGAGGAATAGGGGACATTCCTGCAAAACAAATTAGTAATGAGGAGTTTAAAAAATATCATTTTGTCTGCTTTCCTGTTAATCGGTTCCCTGAACATGAATGCTCAGGTCGACACCGTGTTCTGGTTTGCTGCTCCCTGGGTTACTCCCGACCATGCCGGAAATCAGCCGATGGCCTTCCATTTCTCAACATTTGCCAATGCAACAACGATCCGATTAAGACAGCCTGCTTCAGTTTATGACACCACCTTCACTGTCGCACCGAACACACTATTCACAAAATACGTTTCACATTTACTTGATTCTTTAGAAAGTAAGCCGGCAGATTCTGTAATAAACAGGGGGTTTGAGGTGACTTCCGATTTCCCAGTTGTCGCTGTTTACGATTTCCAGTCAACGGGGAATAATCCTGAAACTTATTCTTTAAAAGGTCAGAATGGTATGGGACATGAATTTGTAACTCCATTCCAAACTTTATGGAACAATAAACTTCTTGGCGGTGCGTCACCTTTGCAGCCAAAACAATTCTTTTCAGTAGTTGCTACAGAAAACAACACGACGATCTACATCACCCCACGCTGTGACGTGGTCGGAGGACACCCAGCAAACGTAACGTATTCAGTTTTCTTGCCGAATGCTGGTCAGGTGTATACCTGTCAGAACATTACTCAGTTAACCAGTGTTTTAGGAAGTAGCCTGGCCGGTTCAGTTATTACTTCTGATAAGAAAGTTTCAGTCACTGTTAATGATGATTCGGTGAACCCTTCCGGAGGGGGAGGTTGTTATGATTTGCTTGGTGATCAGATCGTTCCAACAGATGTTATCGGCAAAGAATACATTGTTAATAAAGGATTTTTAAATGCTGGCTCTGATGAATCGGCTTTTATTATTGCTACTGAAAACTTTACCTCTGTCACAATTGATAACGGTATTTCGGTTACCAATGCCATTATTAATCAAGGAGACACATATCAGTACAGCATTACAGAACAGCTAACGTATATATCTGCTGACAAAAATGTGTATGTATTGCACATGTCAGGTTATGGATGTGAGCTTGGCGAAGCACTGCTACCACCTCTGAACTGTGCAGGGTCAGATCAGGTAAGTTATGCAAGGTCCAATGGATTCAGCTTCTTGCTTGATATACTATGTCCGGCTGGAGCGGAAGGGAACTTCACAATGGATGGTGACCCAACAGCTATTCAGGCAACTGATTTCAACCCTGTTCCCGGGACCGGTGGTGCATGGATGGGGGCACAAATTCCATTTTCTACTGCCGAAGTACCAGTAGGCTCAGCGCCTTTAGTTGTTAATTCAACAGATCTGTTTTCACTCGGTGTAATTAACGGGAGTGCGACCGGTGGTTGTCTGTATCACTATTTATCTCAATTCAATAGAAAGGTGATCACCAAGGCTGGCTCTGACACCACGTATTGTACTGGCAATTTTGCGGTTGATCTGAATGGGTCTGTTACAGGTGGAACGACAACTGGTGCCTGGCAAATACTGAATGGGACAGGCACTCTAAACAACCCTACGAACCTTGTTACTACTTACGACCCAACTGTTTCCGATTTTGCTCAAGGGACGCTAACATTCGTTCTGGGATCTTCAGGGAACTGCGATCCGGTGTTTGATACAGTCGTTGTGACTTTTGTGGAGTCGCCGGATGTGACAGCGGGGTTAGACGATGTATATTGTAAGAACAATGTTGGATCAATTCCAATAGAAGGCACGCTTCAATTTGCTGCTGGTTCTAATTGGTCCGGTGGTTCAGGAGGAGCATTTGGAAACGTGGGAGACCTGATTACAACGTATACACCCTCTCCGGCGGATATAGCTGCAGATAGCGTTGAACTATACATTACTTCTGCAGGAAGCTTCTTTGCCTGCCCTAATGATGAAGACACTCTAGTGATTTACTTTACTGATCCACCATCTGTATTTGCAGGAGCCAGTCAGGTTGTGTGTGCTAGTACCGATAGTGTTTTTCTGGGGGGAAGCGTAACAGGAGCTTCAACCACAGGAATATGGACAACCTCCGGTTCAGGAGCATTTAGTCCATCCGATATTGATCTCAATGCCTCCTACCTGATCACTCCTGCCGATACAACTGCGGGCAGCATCACATTTACATTGTCATCAACCAACAATGGCAGCTGTTTGGCGGTTACAGACAGTCTTACCGTTACAATATTAGACAAGCCGGAGGTTATCATTACAACCATGGACTCGGTTTGTGCCAATGTCTCTACAATTGACCTTACAGGAACTGTAACGACAGGATTTTCAACGAATTGGACTGTAATTGGTTCCGGAGGCGTTGCACTTCCGTCCGCTCTGAACACAACATATACAATTAGCCCGATTGATACGGCTGCCGGTTTTGTGGACGTTATATTAGAAACTACCGGAGGAATATGCCCGACAGAACAAGATTCCATGCGGGTTTTCTTTGTCGAACCCCCAAGGGTTAATGCCGGAATAGATCAGGATTTTTGTGCGAACGAACCAGTGCAGTTAAATGGCACATTGACCGGGTCAGCTCTAAGTGCCTCGTGGACCTCAACCGGTACCGGTGGTTTTACGCCGGGCAGCGCTTTTCTTTCAACATATTATGTTCCATCTGCTTCCGACGTGTCTCTTGGAACGATCGATCTGGTCCTGACATCATCGGCTGATTTTGGCTGCCTTTCTGATGATGATACACTTGTAGTTACATTCAAACCTGCGCCTGTAGCCGGATTTACAGCAACGCAGGCTTGCTTTGGAGAGAACACCGATTTTTCCGACCTGTCAACTACCTCGGATGGATCTATAAATTCCTGGGCATACGATTTTGGGGATACAGCAACCTCAATAGCCAACACGCCATCTCATAATTACCCCGGTCCGGGATCCTATCTCGCAACTTTGATAGTTGGTTCAACCAACGGATGTTACGATACGATATCTCATTCAGTTGTTGTTGACCCTGTTCCCATAGCTGCTTTCAACGTAACTACTCTTTGCGCAGGCGAGATCGCTCAATTTACGGACGCCTCCTTCATTTCTTCGGGCAGCATAGTAGGGTGGACCTGGGATTTTAATTCAGGAGCAGGCATAAGTACTGAGCAAGACCCAGAATACACCTTTTCTACCTCAGGCTCTTATCCGGTTATTCTTTTGGCAACATCTGATCTGGGTTGTACCGGGGAGATCACAACTAATGTTTCGGTTCTACAAGGTCCTATTGCCGATTTTACGATGTCTCCGAATCCTGCCCTGGCACTGGAAGATGTTTATTATTATGATCAGTCCACGAATGGGCCAATTGTTGACTGGTACTGGAATTTTGGTGACGAAATAGGCGGAAACAATCAAAATGAAGTGCACGATTACGCAAACGGGGGATCTTATGAAGTCGTTTTGACGGTAACTGATATTAATGGGTGTACGGACACCATAGCTAAAACAATTTATGTTGCATTGCTCCCTGTCCTTCCAACAGCCTTCACACCAAACGGAGACGGAGAGAATGATGTTTTCTTAATAAGAGGTGGTCCATTCGATGCCGTTGAGTTTAATATATATAACAACTGGGGACAGCTTATTTTTCAGAGCTTTGATGCCGATACGGGTTGGGATGGCAAATTTATTGGGCAGGAGGCGCCATTGGGGGTTTACACCTGGACATTTACTGTTCAGATGGCCGGAGGACGATTAATAATAAAAGAGGGAGACGTTACTTTAATGAGATAATGAAAAAGAGGACTTTTATCATATCTATTTTGTTAACCTGCTTCATTGGCAGAGTAAGCGGACAGGATTTCCATTTGTCAATGTACGACGCGGCTCCAACGTTCCTGAACCCATCTATGACAGGTGTATTCGATGGAGACTGGAGGATTCATACGCACTACAGAACGCAGTGGAAATCGGTCAATTTCAAGCCGTATACAACGGCCCTTATCAGCTTTGACGCACCGCACAAGAACTGGGGATTTGGAGGCCAAATAGTCAATTACAGAGCAGGTATTGGAAACTATAATGCATTGCAGGGATTAATGTCTCTTGCGTATACCGTTCCAATAGATGGTGCTAAGAAGCACAACATATCGCTTGGGGCTCAATTTGGTCTTACTCAAAAGTCGGTTGAATACCAGCTGCATTCATTCAATAATCAGTATACCACGGCAAATGGAGGTGGGTTTAACACCGGGATCTCAAGTGGAGAAGATTTTGCGAGTCAGTCAATTATCTTGCCCGATCTGAATACAGGTGCCATGTACTATTATAGTGGTCAACAAAGCGTGCTCAATCCTTTTATCGGTTTTTCAGCGTTCAATCTCTTACGCCCCACCGAGAGCTTTTTTGTAATGGATAACACCCTTCCATTAAGAATGTACCTCCATGGTGGAACAAGAATAAACATTACAGAAACGGTCTATCTCCTTCCAAAGGTTCTGTGGATGAAACAGCAAGAATTCAATGAGCTTACGATCGCAATAGACGCGGGTGTTTATATGAAATCCGCTGAGATGTATTTGCTGACCGGCGTCAACTACCGAAATAGCGATGCATTGATCTTCTTTTTAGGGGCAAGAAAATCAAATTATATTGCCAAGATAGGGTACGATATAAATATGTCGTCTTTAGCTCCGGCTTCTACGGGAAGGGGAGGCTTAGAAATTTCATTTACGTACATGAAACAAAAGCCCCGTTCGAAAAACAAAAAAATCTGTCCGAAGCTATGAGTAGATCTTGTTGGTGCATTTTAGTTCTTTTTATGGTATTGTTTACCAATGCAGGACTTGGCCAATCTAAAAAGGTGTGGCTGTATCATGCAGATGAGTTCTTTGGTCAAAGTGATTTTGCATCAGCGTTGAAGTATTATCAGCTTGCCCTGGATGACACGACGGCTTTGAAATTCAAATTACTGCCTTATGAGGCAGTATTGTCTAATCAGAAGATCAAAAAAGATTCGAATAAAGCTCCCTCATCTACGAATGTAGCTGTATTGGATTATGTAAATCATCAGATTGCGATGTGTTTTCGAGGGATATTTGATTATAGGAGAGCCTCGGAACATTTCAAGCTAACAGCGGAAAAGGGGGTGTATAGTGACGACCAGTATTATTATGCGAATTCTTTGATGCAAGTAAAAGAATATGAAGCTGCTTTAGATGCATATGAAAAATACCTGAGGTCAGACCAGAAATCCGACCTGCTTGTTAAGAAGACCCAGCTTGACATGTCCGGCTGTCACTACGCAATGAACCCGGGAAATGTAAAAAAGGAGGTAACCATTAAACTTGCTGATACGGCGGTATTCAACAAAGGAACTGCGGCTTTTGGAGTAATGTTCTGGGGTTCGGAAGATAAATTGGTCTTTGCGAGTGCTCGGGAGCGAGGTGTCGTTGTTGACCCGGCTAAGCAGGAATCAAAGTTCTTATGTGATCTGTATTGGACAGAGCGAATTGAAGAAGAGAAATGGGGGAGAGCAAATAATTTTGGAAGACCTCTTAATTCATCTAAACATGAAGCATCGGGCTGTTTTAATAACGGAGGCACAATTTTCTTCACGAAATGGAGTAACACTGATAGAAATGTCAAACATATACATGCGGCACGAATGCTGGATATGAAATTTTTCGAGTCATATATGTTAGATACCACTGTTAACCTGGATGGCTATAAAAGCATCAACCCATATGTTACAATGGATGGTAAATGGCTCTTTTTCTCTAGCGATAGGCCCGGTGGTGAAGGGGGCATGGATTTGTGGCGTATTCGCATAACACCAGACGGTAAAACAAGGGGCTTCGCGCAAAACCTGGAAGCGCCTGTCAATTCTGAGTTTGACGAGGTAACTCCTTTTTTCCATGAGTCAACAGGAACACTTTTTTTTAGCTCCAACGGTCATCAATCTATTGGTGGCCTGGATGTGTTCAAGAGCTCATTTGACCGTGATGCGGAATATTTTAGCAAACCACGGAATTTAGGTCAGCCGATAAATTCAAGTAAAGATGATGCCTATATGGTTTGGGATAAATTCCTGAAAACCGGTTGGTTATCTAGTGACAGAGAGCCGTGTGAAGGCGGGCATTGTTATGACATTTATCAGATCACAAACGCCCCGATCAGAATTTCCATAGAAGGCTTTGTTCTCGATGATGAAACAGAAGATCCTTTAAGAAATTCAACTATTGAAATTCGCGATGTAACCTACCATTTTGAACCCATTAAAGTGACTACCGATGAGGAAGGGTTTTACGAAACTGAGCTAGAGCAGGATCTGGAAATATTCATGAAGGCAACGAAAAAAGGATATTTTGCCGATGCAGCCAGTCAAACTACAAAGAACATAACGGAGACAACCGTACTGGTTCAGGATTTCTTTCTACGGAAGATACCCGGAGATGAAATTGCAATTGAAGGAATCGAATACGATTTTGATTCTGATCGATTGAGACCTAAATCAAAGCAAATTTTGGACACTCTGGTTGAATTCTTACAGCTGAACAACAACTTGATCGTCCAGATAAATTCCCACACCGATAATCGCGGGAACAATGAATACAACATGGACCTATCAAAGAGGAGAGCTAATTCATGTGTAGATTATCTTATTCTGAAAGGGATTCCTTCGAAAAGATTGATCGCCAAGGGGTTTGGGGAATCTAAGCCAACCCACCTGATGGATGATAATAAAGATCCTGTGCTGGGTTTAACAGGCAATAGAATTTACCTTACTGAGGAGTACATCAATAGCATGCCTTCTGGTAAGAAGAAAAAGGTACTGCATCAGCGGAATCGACGAACCGCTTTTAAGGTTGTAGGAGAGGGCTTCGAGGTCGAAAGCGGCAATTTGTAATTAACATATTAAGCTACTGTTTTAGACTCATTAATTCCAAGTTCGTGAACAACAAAACCAACCACATTGCTTTATTAGGCGGCTCCGGTTATATCGGGCAGACGTTTATCGAATGTGCATTGAAACGTGGAATACGTATAAAAGCGCTTACCAGATCTTCTGAGAAACTGCGGACCTATGAGGATAAGATTGAAATAATTACAGGATCCCTTTTCAATGAAACAGACCTGAGCAACCTCGTTGCTGACACGAATGCAGTAGTGTCCTTAGCCGGCCCCCCTTTATCCGGGAAATTTGAGATAGAAGATTATACTAACGGGATGCGCAAGTTGATCAAGGTCATGCAGGAACAAGATGTCCGAAGAATTATAAATATAGCCGGGGCTTCGGTTAAGCTTCCTAACGAGACGTTTGTGAAAAAAAAAGCGATGATTAGGGCCGTCGCCCGATTGATCATTAGTAAAGCCGTTAAAACGAAAGATATTGAATTGGAAATGCTGTCATCAAGTAACTTGAATTGGACCACATTAAGACCTGGCTTTGTCAAAAAACACAAACAGGGCCAACTCATAGTTGACAATAACAAGCTGTGTTCATTTTCAGTTGACAAGGAGCAGTTGGCAACCTTTATTCTCGATTGTATGGAAAACAGCTCTTGGGAGGCAAAAGCACCATTTGTGGCAACTGTGTAGTCACCGGACGGCCACTATCTATTCAATAAGGAACCTCATAGACATCGGAGCTTTATTATCAGCTCTCAATACAATAATGTAATGGCCGGCAGCGTAATTCCGAATTTCCAGTTCTGTTCTGTTCTCTCGCAAGACCTCTCTCA
>Ga0206681_10000869_pt1 | contig 14819 bp, 19 predicted proteins | sample M150012015metaG_FD_161048 | JGI IMG/M metagenome (GOLD analysis project Ga0206681, IMG submission 161048) | Ammonia-oxidizing marine archaeal communities from Monterey Bay, California, United States - M1 500m 12015 | ecosystem: Environmental > Aquatic > Marine > Intertidal zone | place: USA...
TCATCACTTACGAAAGTGAAAATACCGATGTCGAAGTTGTTAAGGCGATAAGCAAAAAAACACCGGTATATCCTGGCGCAAAATCGCTATTTACAACACAGCATCGTGGCCGAGAAAAGGCAATTTTTGATAAGATGGACATTCCTTGTGCTCCTTATCAAATGGTCAACTCTCTGTCAGATTTGCAGGCAGCAGTTGAGAAAATTGGCTTGCCCGCTATTCTAAAAACAGCAACTGAGGGTTACGATGGCAAAGGTCAATTTGTCATCCGCACTGATAATCAAATAGAAAAAGCATGGCTAAGCATGAATGGCGTTGAAGCCATTCTTGAGGGTTTTGTTAACTTTAAACGAGAGCTGTCTTTAATTGCCGTTCGTGGCATTGACAACAATCACAAATACTATCCATTAGTTGAGAACACACACCACAACGGCATTTTGCGACTGACGATTGCGCCCGCTGAAAATATTAGTGCCAAGGTGCAAGAGCAAGCCGAGCATTACATGCAAACACTGCTTGACGAAATGGCCCATGTTGGCGTACTAACGATTGAACTTTTTGAAACAAGCGACGGTCTTGTTGTCAACGAAATGGCACCACGAGTACATAATTCTGGTCATTGGAGCATTGAAGGCGCTCGCACCTCTCAGTTTGAAAATCACGTTCGTGCGATTACTGGCTCGCCTTTAGGTGAAACAACTTGTCTACAACAATACTGCGCAATGATTAATATTATTGGCAAGCACGGGCCGATTGACAAAGTGCTTGAGTTGAGTAATGCCCATCTTCACCTGTATGGAAAAACGCAGCGCAAAGATCGTAAATTAGGACACATCACTATCACCGCCAATACGCTTAATGAACTCAATACTACATTAAATGCACTAGAAGCGTTTATGCCTTAGTGGAGAGACTCTGTTCGAAACGATCAGCCAAACCTTTTTCATATTCATAGGCCTCAAACTCACTTACTTCAACACCCGCTAAAAACTGGCGCACATGAATCATCTCATGACAAAAAGTGATAATAAATTGACGCTCTTTTAGGCCGGACTCAATTTCAATAAAGAACTTGCTATCGCCTTCATAATCCGTCCAGGCCATTGCATCCTCGATAGGGTGAATGCTGAGGTCAATTAAAGGCTTGCTTTTATTTGGGAATAGAACCTCACAACAAAAATTGAATAATTGCTGTGAGAGTTTTTTTTGATGTTTATTGCCGCCTTGTACGTAGAGCATGTCAGCAAAAAATTATTGATTAAGCGAAGCGCTTCTCTAGATAATTGATAATAGCATCGGATTCATAGACCCAAGATGCCTCATCTTCGCCTTCAATTTTTAAACAAGGCACTTTAATCTTGCCGCCCATTAACCCCAGTTCTTCTCTAAATTCGCCGGCTTGTGCGTTGCGAGTTTCGATCTTAAGATTTAGGCGCTTAATAGCACGACGCGTTTTAATGCAAAACGGACAAGCATAAAACTGATAAAGCTTTAACGTTGCTGTTTTTTGATTGACATCGGCTTGAATATCGTCGGTGCGTTTTTGCTTAGAAGGACTAAAAATCCAATCAACCAAAATGATTAATCGGCCCAGCCCTTCACGTAATGCTTTAAGCACCAATCTCATAGTTTTGCTTTATAAGCCACTAATGTGTTTTCAAGCAAAGTTGCAATCGTCATTGGACCAACGCCACCCGGAACTGGGGTAATGCCAGCTGCTTTGTCTTTAATTGCATCAAAGTCAACATCACCACACAATGTACCGTCGTCAAGTCTATTAATACCAACATCGATCACGATTGCGCCGTCTTTAACCCAGTCACCCTTAACAAATTTCGGAATACCAACGCCAGCAACAACAATATCAGCTTGTCTAACTTTGGCTGCCACGTCTTGCGTTTTAGAATTACAAATAGTAACCGTGCCTCGTGCGTTTAACAACTCCATAGCCATCGGACGACCAACAATATTTGACGCGCCAATTACCACACAGTTCTTACCCATCACTTCAACACCGGCTGATGCCAACATAGTCATCACACCTTGAGGTGTGCAAGGACGCAAGTAAGGCTTATTCTGCATTAGCTTGCCAATGTTTTCACTGCAAAAACCATCCACATCTTTCAGGGGAGAAATGCGCTCCAAAACTTTGTTAGAGTCAATATGCTTTGGTAATGGCAATTGCACCAAAATACCATCAATATTCGGATTGTCGTTTAGGCGATCCACTTCAAGTAACAACTCTTCTTCGGTAATGTTTTCAGATTTCTTAATCTTGTCTGAATAAAAACCCGCTTCAATACACGCCAACTCTTTGTTGCGAACATAAACGCGCGACGCAGGGTCTTCACCAACTAAGATAACAGCCAAACCAGGTGGGCGATCTAGTGTTTTTACCTCTTCAGCAATTTTACCTCTTAAATCTTTGGCAATTTTTTTGCCATCAATGATGTTATCCATTTTTAAGTTCCTTTATAACTTTATCTAAATCGTGTTGTGTGTCAACGCCGAAGCCCGTCGGGCCATAAGCTGGGGCGACGTGAATGTCAAAACCCTCATTCAAAATTGTAAGCTGCTCTAGTTTTTCTGCACCTTCAAGGTACGAACTACTCAACCGTGCATATTGGCTTAAAAAACCAGCCCGATACGCATAAATACCGATATGGCGAAAACAAAGCCCTAAGTCCAATTCTTGTGCGTTTCGAAACGCAGGAATCGGCGATCTTGAGAAGTACATCGCTTTGCCGCGCGTATTATATACAACTTTGACGCAATTTGGATCAAAGTAGAGGTCTTCTGTCTCTATCTGCTCGCACAATGTAGCCATATCCATCTTACTTTCATCAAGATTTTTTGCCACTTGATCAATCACTACGGGGCTTAACATCGGCTCATCGCCTTGCACATTAACAATAATCTCCTCATCTGCAAAGCCAAGCAATTCCACTGCTTCAGCAATCCTAGAAGTGCCTGAAATATGGCTGTCACTTGTTAAACACACTTCGGCGCCAAAAGTCTTAGCTGCATCGCTTATTCTTTGATCGTCTGTGGCAATAATAACGCGCTTCGCCGCGCTAAATATTGCGTTTGAATAAGTGCGCTCAATCAGCGTTTTTCCGTGAATATTTTTGAGTAACTTCCCCGGTAAACGAGCGGAAGCAAATCTCGCAGGAATGATAACGGAAAAGTCCATTACGCCTTAGACTGCAACTCCCGAGCCTCTTCAACAAGAAGAACGGGGATGCCGTCTTGGATTGGATAAGCCAATTGGCTTTTTTCGCAAATAAGTTCATCGCCGACTTGCTCCAACGGGCCATTGCATTGTGGGCAAACCAACATCTGCAGTAAATTTTTATCGATCATAATTTAGACTCCAATTGCCGATAAAAACCGTCGTTTAACTCGGCATTGACCGCCAAATACCACATCTGACTGGTCGCAAAAGACCTACATTTTACACAATCCTTAGAAGTCATTAAGATCGGATACTCTTCCTCAAAGCTCAAATCCTTGTCGGAAAATGGATGGTGGTCGGAAAAAGGCTTTTGCACAACATCAATTTTTAAAGTCTCTAGAATGGAGAAAAATCGATCGGGTTTGGCAATACCAGCAACGGCGTAACAACGTGTCGAGTCGAAACTGTTTAACGACCCCACTTCACCAGTAACAACATTGACAAATTGCTTTGCCACCAAATGGCTCGAAATCTCAGCATCGCCACCATTATTAATAATAATATCAATCGACGACAATCGAGAAGTGCACTCTCTAAGGGGTCCTGCAGGAAGAAGGAGGCCGTTACCAAAACCGTCAACGCTATCAACAACGGCTATTTCAATATGCCGACCCATGGCGTAATGTTGCAAACCATCATCACTAATAATGACATCCGCCAAATCATGCTCGATTATATATTGCACAGCAAGCGAGCGCTCTTTTGCCACCACAACTTTGGCCTCGGTCTCACTGGCAATAAGTGCTGGCTCGTCCCCACACTCTAGTGGTTCAACAGAATCTGTTACAAGCAGTACATCTTGCTTGTACTTCCCACCATACCCCCTGGAAACAACCCCGACTCGCTTGCCTTGTTGCTCAAAATAATGACAAAGGGCGATTACAATAGGTGTTTTACCACTACCGCCAGCAGTAATATTACCCACCACAATCAGTGGAATTTTCGATTGGTACACTTTAAACACGCCCAATCGATAGCAATAAAATCTTAACCGACTGAGTATAAAAAATACAGCAGACAAGGGCAGCAAAAGCATGTTGATAATGCGAATTTTATTTAGATCAACAATCCTTGACAGGCTGGACATATTCGAAGTTTTTATTACCTTAAATAGAGGAATTATGACAAAATATTGCCACCATGAGTGTTGAATTTCATATTTCGAACCAATATTTACGATCCAATCGAAAAAAAGGCTTTGTTTCTTTTATTTCTGGCGTTTCGATGATAGGCCTCGTCTTAGCGGTAATGGCGCTAATAACCGTATTATCGGTAATGAATGGCTTTCATGGCGAGCTTAGAAATCGCGTTTTAGATGCCATTTCTCATGGCTATATTACTGGCAACGATCAATCGCTTGCCAACTGGCAACAACTTCATACCGCTATAAATGGACAACCTCATATTATTGCCTCATCACCCTACGTTGAAGACTTTGCCTTAATGACTTCAAAAGGCGCCTCACAAGGCGTTAGCGTTAGAGGAGTTGTTAGTGAATTAGAGCTGGAAACATCAAAACTATTAGGTGATATTAAATACGGAGAATTAGTACTCTCAGCAGAGACAAAATCAGCGTTGATTGGTATTGGCCTAGCAAACTCATTGAGTGTGGGCATTGGCAGCTCGATCAGCCTAATTGCACCCAGTAAAAACAATGCCGGCATGCTTATTCCAAGATCCGAACGCTTTAAGGTCGTTGGCATATTTAACGCCGGCCTGAATGAATACAATAACGCCTTAGCCTTTATTCACCTAAATCATGCACAAGAGTTGTTTGGCATGGATAAACGCATCTCGGGTATTCGACTGAAAGTAGATGATATTTTTGCAGCCGATAGGATCAGTGCTGAAGTTGTGTCTGCCCTTGGCAAGAATGACTATATCGCAGTCGATTGGATGCAGCAAAAGCGTAACTTTATTCGCGCACTCAATCTTGAAAAACAAATGATAGCGATTGTCCTTTCGCTCATTATTGCGGTGGCCGCCTTTAATATTGTTTCGATGATGGTTATGGTGGTAACGGATAAAAAATCCGATATTGCCATTCTCAGAACGATCGGCATGACGCCTAGACGCATTGTAAAAATATTTTTCTACCAAGCCGTTAGTATTGGATTAATTGGCATCTTTATCGGTGTCGTCTTGGGCTTGCTGTTGGCCAGCAACATTGAAGTGGTTATCTCAACCATTGAATCGATTTTGGGTTTTCAATTTTTCCCAACCGATGTTTTCTACATTAACCGTTTTCCATCCGAAATAATAATAAGCGACGTCTTCAGCGTCACAATTGGCGCATTCATACTTGTTCTCATCGCAGCAATCTACCCAGCAAGACGTGCGGGTAAAGTGCAAATATCCGAGGTGCTGCGCTATGAGTAATTTAATCGAATGTCGCGCTCTGGCCTTTTCTTATGGTGATGATGCCAGTAAAACCCTAGTGTTGGATAGTATTGATTTTTCGCTGCAATCTGGCGAATCTGTGGCGATTTTAGGTCAATCGGGTTGTGGTAAATCTACATTACTCAATTTGATTGCAGGCCTTGATACGCCAACCTCGGGCGAAGTATTGATCAACAACGCCAATCTCTATTCACTGAACGAAAACGCAAGAACAAAGCTGCGAGCCAACACCTTTGGTTTTGTTTACCAGTTCCACCACTTGTTGCGAGATTTTAGCGCCCTAGATAACGTCGCCCTACCGCTGCTTATTAGGGGTGATAGCAAAAAAGACGCCTTACAAAGTGCTGAGCACCTACTAATAAAAATCGGCCTTGAGCATCGTCTTCAACACAAACCGGGTGCACTTTCAGGCGGTGAGCGCCAAAGAGTGGCCATTGCCAGGGCAATGATTGCCAAACCATCGTGTCTTATTGCAGACGAGCCTACTGGCAATCTTGACGCATACAGCGCCTCTGAGACGCTGTCTTTATTGTTAGAACTTAGAGAAGAAGAGAAATCTTCGCTATTGATTGTGACCCATGATCAAGCGATTGCCAATAAAATGGATAGAATCCTAACTCTTAGTAATTTAACTCTTAAATAAATATGCAGCTCAATCAATTAGAACTTAGCTACTCCCCTGAACACGATCGTCTGATTTTGCGTATCGGCACAACCACCGATGAAATCATCCAGTTATTTTTTACCAGGCGATTTGTCCATGTTTTTTGGCCGGTTCTGCAACAAGCAATCGGGGCGCTAGATAGTGAATATATTGCTGAAGCGGGCTCGGACAAGGCTAAAAATAAACCGTCAGGAACCGGCGCTATTAGCCATAACGACGAATCTTTTGAGTTCAACACAGGCCTACTGACAGGTGATGAGGCCATACTAATCACAAGCTTTGGTCTTAATTACAAGAACGACGGTGTTACCGAATTTAGCTTTACTGGTATTGACGGTGTCGTTGTGACGCTCAACTTAAATCAAGGGCTTATCGACAGCTTGTCCAGTCTCATTGGACAGATTATGCCTAAAATTGAGTGGGATATGAATCTTGACGAGCTTGAAGTGCAACCCGCCACTGAGGACGATAGAGTCATCCACTAATACTAATAGCCTAGGCAGCTAGTCGATTTTTGATTTAATATTTGTTAGATTGTTCGCGCCATCAACGTAACAAAGTGTTGGTGCATAAGTGTCTTTTTCGCTTTCTTCGTATTGTGCGTAAGCGGCAACAATCAATAAGTCACCAACATTAACTTTATGCGCTGCAGCGCCATTAACCGAAATAATACCAGCACTCTTCGCCGCGAATGGCGTACGTTGTAAAACGGTTACCATTATTGATATTGTAAATGTGAATATGCTCGTATTCACAAATGCCAGCCGCATCTAAAAGCACACCATCAATAGCGCACGAGCCCTCATATTGAAGCTCGCAAGCCGTAGCCTTTACGCGCTGAACCTCCGCCTTTAAGAAGGTAGTCAACATAAGGGTTTTTGCTGGAGTATTACCCCAAGAATTTAATCATGATACCGGCAGCAATGGCAGAACCAATAACACCAGCAACATTTGGACCCATCGCATGCATCAACAAGAAGTTATGCGGGTTGGATTCAAGGCCTACTTTATTTGACACACGTGCCGCCATAGGGACAGCAGAAACGCCCGCAGAACCGATCAATGGATTAACCTTATGCTTACCAAACAAATTCATCAGCTTTGCCATTAACAGGCCACACATTGTGCCAATCGCAAATGCCACCAAACCCAATAGTAAGATACCCAATGTATCCAGCTTAAGGAATTGCTCGGCCATCAATTTTGAACCAACTGCCAAACCAAGGAAGATGGTAACAATATTGATCAAAGCGTTTTGCGTAGTATCGCTTAGACGATCCACCACACCCGACTCTTTCATTAGGTTGCCGAAGGCAAACATTCCTAGTAGTGGTGCTGCGTCTGGCAATAGCAGGGCAACTGCAATCAATAGCAACATTGGAAAAACAATTTTCTCTGTTTTTGATACTTCGCGAAGCTGCACCATTTCAATTTGACGCTCTTTTTCTGAAGTGAAAAACCTCATGATTGGCGGTTGAATCAATGGCACCAATGCCATATAAGAATAAGATGCGACTGCAATAGCGCCCAGAAGTTCTGGTGCAAGCATGGTGGCCACATAAATCGACGTTGGTCCGTCAGCACCACCAATAATACCAATGGCGGCGGCTTGTTTAAGACTGAAATCAAAAACACCAAGTGTGGTTAATCCCACGGCGCCTAATAGCGTTGCAAAAATACCGAACTGCGCCGCAGCACCCAATAACAAGGTTTTAGGATTTGCTAGCAAAGGCCCGAAATCAGTCAAAGCACCCACGCCCATAAAAATAATTAACGGGAATGCGCCAGACTTAATGCCCACCTCATAGAAAAGATGAAGAATGCCATTGCCCTCTGCTAGTCCAGCACCAGGAATGTTACTTAAAAGCGCACCAAACCCAATTGGTAAAAGCAATAAAGGTTCGAATTTTTTGACAATTGCTAAATAAATAAGCAAGATGCCGACCAACATCATCAAGCCTTGACCAGGGGTCATTTGGTATAAACCTGAACCCATCCAAAGTAAGTTTAACTGCTCCATAGTACTACGCTAGTGATAACAAAGCTTGACCAACAGTGACCGAGTCACCCTCTTTGACACTGACATTAACAACCGTGCCAGAGCGCGCTGCCTTTATTTCAGTCTCCATTTTCATAGCCTCTAAGATAACCAAAGTATCGCCTTCGTTGATTTGCTGGTTAGGGCTAACCAACACTTTCCAAATATTACCCGATAGTGGCGCCTTGACTTCTTCAGCATCACCAACAGGAGTTGCCGCAGGCGCTGCTGCTACAGGAGTGCTGGATACTGCATGGGCTGAGGCAGGTTGCATCGATGTGATATCACCGCCGGCAGAAACCTCAACGACATAAGAGCTGCCTTTAAACGACACTGTGTAAACACCATCTTCTTTTGCTGATGCAGGTGCGTCGCTTGGCGCTTGTGGTACCGGCTCAAAGAAATCCGGGTTGTCGCGATTTTCTAAAAACTGAATACCCACTTGTGGGAACAAAGCGTAAGTTAGTAAATCGTCAATTTTAGCAGCTGCCAGCTCAATACCTTTTTCGGCAACAACTTCATCAAACTGTGCCTCAAGAATGTCTAGCTCTGGCTCGATATTGTCCGCTGGACGACAAGTAATCGCCTCTGCACCGGCAAGCACCTTGGCCTGTAATTCAGCGTTTACTGGCGCAGGTGATGCACCGTATTCGCCTTTTAAGATACCCATAGACTCTTTGGTAATTGTCTTATAACGCTCACCAGTTAAGATGTTTAATACCGCTTGTGTGCCAACAATTTGTGATGTTGGGGTTACTAACGGAATAAAACCAAGATCTTCACGCACTCGTGGAATTTCCAGTAACACTTCGTCCATTTTATCAATGGCGTTTTGCTCTTTTAGCTGGCTTTCCATGTTGGTTAACATGCCACCAGGAACTTGCGAAAGAAGAATACGAGAATCAACACCCTTCAGAGAGCCTTCAAATTTCGCATACTTGGCACGCACTGGTCTAAAATAGGCATCAATCTCTTCTAATTTCTCTAAGTCAAGTCCGGTTTTACGTGGACCGTGATCTAGAATCGAAACCACAGAATTTGTTGCTGAGTGACCGTAAGTCATGCTCATTGAGCCAATCGCTGTATCGACGCGATCAATGCCCGCCTCAATTGATTTAAGAATAGTGGTTGTTGAAAGACCCGTAGTTGCATGAGCGTGAAGTTGGATTGGAATATCAATCGCAGCTTTTAATTTAGTAACAAGATCAAAGGCAACGTAAGGCTGCAGAAGACCTGCCATATCCTTAATACAGAGCGAGTCAGCACCCATGTCTTCAATCTTTTTCGCCATTTCAACCCACAACTCAGTGGTATGAACTGGGCTCACTGTGTATGAAATCGTACCTTGCGCGTGTTGGTCAACTTTACGCGTTTGGTCGATGGCTGTTTCCAAGTTACGCATATCATTCATCGCATCAAAAATACGAAAAACGCCAACGCCGTTATCGGCACAGCGATCAATAAATTTACGCACCACGTCGTCACCGTAATGACGATAGCCTAATAAGTTTTGACCTCTAAGCAACATTTGCTGAGGCGTATTGGGCATAACTTTTTTAATCTCTCTGATTCTATCCCAAGGATCTTCACCCAAGTAACGAATGCACGAATCAAAAGTTGCACCACCCCAAGACTCCATTGACCAGTAACCAATCTTATCCAACTTATCGGCAATTGGCAGCATGTCATCAATTCTCATGCGCGTTGCAAAAAGTGATTGATGCGCATCCCTAAGGACAAGCTCAGTAATTCCTACCGGTTTAGTATTTATTTTAGATGACATAAATTAAGCTCCAGTGTGCATTTTGATGGCTTTCTCAATGATAGACTTGGTGTCTTCATCAAGAGCATTAGCCAATTGAATTGGTGCTACTCCAGCACTAGCTAAATTAGGCTGAATTTTTTGAACAAGTGCGGACATCATACTTGTAAGCACAACCATTAACGTCAAAAATAAAAATACAAAACCCATGCCAAATAAGGTCAAAGTTATTGCATCTGCTAAGAGATTGTCCATTTTCACTTCTCCTAATAAATTATGGTGCCGTTAAATGGCACTTAACTATTTTGATATATTGTTGATTTAACACGGAAAATAAATATAATTTAATTTACCAGTACCGCTACCTATCACGTTTCGGTTTTAATTCAACCTTAAACATGCATGAATAGCGACAACATTATAATATGTCGTTGCCTATTAATCAAACTAGAAGTTTCACAATACGAATTATTAAATTCCTAACTTTGTCTTAGTCTCTTTTTTAATCCTGATAACCTCACGTTTCGCTAACTTATTTGCGATGTAACCGGTAATGTCAGAGCAATCCCTAGCTTAGCCAATTATCAGCAATCTCTAAAGCACAAACTTCGCGCACCAGTGTAGATAGTGTGTCTATTTTTACTGATTTATTATAGCATTTGATTTTTCTATAGAGTCACGGGAAAGGCCACAGTTTGCGCAAGATTAAGCGGTATTGCCTATTCTGGTTGGTGTCAGATCACTTACCTCTATCTCTGAAAATCCATACTCTGTAAGGAGTTCAGACATAAAAAAGACGCCCTTAGGCGTCTCTAATATAATATCGTGGTACCGCTGGACGGACTTGAACCGTCACTCCCGTAAAGGAATCGGATTTTGAATCCGACGTGTCTACCAATTCCACCACAGCGGCAAAGGTTAGGTCTATTTATGCCTAAATGTAATTCTACCTTTGGTTAAATCATACGGAGTCATTTCAACCGTTACTTTATCGCCCGGTAAAATACGAATATAGTGCTTACGAATTTTACCAGAGATGTGTGCGAGCACACTATGGCCGTTTTCTAACTCAACGGTAAAAGTTGTGTTTGGCAGTTTCTCTTTAACCACGCCCTCTAACTCAATGTAATCACTCTTTGACATACTTTGTTATATTTCACTGTTCACAAAAAACCAGGGGGAATTATACCTTATTAGTTAATTCACTATTTGAAAGACTGTGATATATAAAATACACCACTCTGGACACTGAAAAAACCTCTTGCTAATCCAGCCGCTCAGCTTGCTTGATAAACGCCTGAATATAGTCAACCCCTTGATCGTCATCCCGAACCCCCAAGTAAATACTCTTACTTACACCTGCCCTCCCAAGGCGCACTGCTTTAATAGCCATCTTCTCAGCATATTCATCCACGAGCCAGTGTGGTAACGCAGCTACACCCCGCCCAGCGGCAACGAGTTGCAGCATAATATCGGTCGCTTCAATACTTTTATGCTCATTAGGTCGACAGTGTGCTGGGTTTAAAAATTGACTGTATATATCCAGCCGATCAATATCGACAGGATAGCTGTAGAGCACCTCCTTAGAGAGGTCTTTTGGTTCAATTTGTGTTTTTTTGGCCAAGGTGTGCTGCGTACCAACAGCCAAAACCTGCTGATAATCAAGTACTGGCTGAAATGTCACTCCCGGCTGATAAACAGGATCTGGTGTGACCAAAACATCAATATCATAATTAAGTAGCGCCTTCATGCCGCCAAATTGAAATTGTTGCTTAACATCAATATCAACTTCAGGGTAACGCTCAATATATGGCGTCACCACTTTTAACAACCATTGATAGCATGGATGGCACTCCATACCGATGCGGATTGCGCCCTTTTCCCCTCTGGCAAAACGCTCAATCACTTGATCAGCATGTTCGAGTTGTGGCAGCAGTCGATTTGCCACAGACAGAAGATAACCTCCCGCTTGCGTTAAACGGATAGCGCGACCTTCTTTATTCCACAATTTAACGGCGGTGCGCCGTTCAAGTTTCTTGATGGCGTGGGTTAAGGCCGACTGAGTCAAGTGCAGATTTTCTGCAGCGGCAGTCAGGGTGCCGTTGCGTTCTATTTCGCGAAGAATGGAAAGGTGAGATCGTTCAATCATAGTTAGTTATTTATATCATGAAAAATATTAATAGATTAATGAAATAATACCATTTTTATTCATTAAATGTTATCTTTATAATGAACGCCTAATCAACACCAAAGATCATTTGACACCATGAATATCAGCTACGAATTTTTCCCCGCAAGGACAGAGCAAGGGAAACAAAACCTAGGGAAGACCCTTGCTAAGCTTGATACAACAAACCCTGATTTTTACTCGGTTACCTTTGGCGCGCTTGGGTCTGCTCAAAATGCCACCTTTGACACAATTAGTCAACTAAATAATGCAACGAATGCGTCTGTTGCGCCTCATCTGACTTGTGTTGGTTCCGATCGTGAACAAATAACAAGGCTGCTTGACGAATACGCTCGACTGGGCGTTAGTCGCTTGGTTGTGTTGAGGGGCGACATTCCTCCTGCTATTCGTGATATTGGAGAGTTTCATTACGCCAGCGAATTGGTTGAATTTATCAAAAACAAGTACGGTGACCGTTTTACTATTGACGTTGCCGCCTACCCAGAAAAGCACCCACAATCAAAAACAGTGGCAACAGACATTGAATACTTTGTCAACAAGGTTAAGGCTGGTGCAGATAGTGCAATTACTCAATATTTTTACAATATTGACGCCTATTTCCGCTTCGTCGACGAAGCAAAACAACTTGGCGCTGACATTTCTATCGTACCAGGTATTATGCCGATAACCAATTATGAGCAATTAGCGCGTTTTTCTAAGGTATGTGATGCCGATATCCCCACATGGATTCTAAATCGGCTGGAGATGTATCAAGACGACACGGACAGCGTTAGGGCGTTTGGCTTGGATGTTGTTAGTGACATGTGTCAGCAAATGAAAGCAAGAGGTGTCAACGACTTTCATTTTTACACAATGAACAGAAGCGAGCCGGCACTTTCAATTGTAGAGAATATTGTTTAAGTTTTATTGCTACTAATCCTCTCTCTTTGTTTTTCTCTCAAGCGCTCTGTCGCTCCCTGTGTGCCATCGTGAAAAGAGTCAAACCAGACATCACAAGGCAATTCAATTGTGCCATAGTTGCACTCAAAATAGCGATGGTGCAATTGATGGTGAAAATGCCCCAATGCCATTCTATTTTTATTTTTGAAAGAGAATCCATCAAACCCTGTATGGCCAACAATAGCCCCAATCGTCATCGCAAGCATGTGAAATAAAACATGCATTGGGTGGGTCGGCACAACAAAGTGAATGAGTATTGAGCTGAAATATAGCGCGTGTTCAACGGGGTGCATTGAAATACCTGACCATGAAATTGGACTGATATTGCGATGATGAAGCGAATGCACCGTTTTATAAAGTGGCGGCCAGTGCAAAAGGCGGTGGACAAGATAAAAATGCAAGGATTCCCACATAAAAATCAATCCAAACAGCGCGCAGAACCATATTTCATTACCAACCCAACCCAAGCTCGGCGCATAACCATTAGCAAGACCCCAGAAAAGCAACACCTCGTACGCTGTCCAAATAGTGACGCCACTAACCAGAGTCCAATACATGTTATCCAGCAATTGGGAGTTAAAAGTAAACCGCCTTTGATTGCCAAGTTCGGTGGTATCGTACCGCAATTCGTTGCCTTGCCTCTTTAGCGCATTAAAAAACAGATGCAGGCCGCCTGCAACAATAGAGGCAATCAAAAAGTTTCGCAACAACATTAAACCAACAACGCCAACATCTGGCACTTCAAATTGCGCAAGAGTAGGCATTAAATACAACCAAGAAGCAAGCGCAACAACGAACATAAGAGTTACTTCAGAAATCTTTAGCCACATTGCTTTGTACCAAGTGAAAATCTTGCCTATTTGAGGCAACCATTCAAATAATGGATTGTTATCTATGGGTGTTTCTGGCTGCCAATTCCAATCTGAATTTTCCATATCTCACTACCTAGCTTAGAGAAATTGAAAGTTTACAAGTTAATCAAATTTTGTAAATGAAAAAAATAAATAACAGTTATCGAAAAAATGAAGACCAAAAAAAAATCCGCTAAAAAGCGGATTTAGAAACTCGGATAAAGTGCTTTTCTAATGAAGAACGCGCTTTGAATGCACCCAGCCTTGTAGCTTTTGCAAATCTTGTTGCTTTTCAGGTTGTGCTGCTTGCTCTAATTCTGCTAAACGCTCGTTTAACTCATTAAAGACTTTTATGTAGTGTTGGTTTTTTTGTGTTTCTTTGTATAATCTAGATTTCAAAGTCGCAATAACAGAAACAAAGTCGTCGTCGTTACTGGCACTTGATTTCTGAGTCACTTCGCCCACTTTAACTTGAGTATTTTGCATGCGCTTTAAATGATAAGCGGGTTCTGAATATGGGTTTTTGAAAGCTAAATTGGTAGGATTAGACGGTATTTCTCGAGCAGAAATATTAAGCGCTTGCAACGAACCACTGCTGGTGCGTTGTTGAATAGTAAAGCCGCTTACTCCTAATAAACGGGCCACCCATGAAATACCAAATCTAATCATTTTAACTACCTCTCCTTGGAAGGCACACGTTACAGAAAGAGGGTGTTAATGTCAAACAAAAACACGTCTTTTT
>Ga0206681_10000872_pt1 | contig 14793 bp, 1 predicted proteins | sample M150012015metaG_FD_161048 | JGI IMG/M metagenome (GOLD analysis project Ga0206681, IMG submission 161048) | Ammonia-oxidizing marine archaeal communities from Monterey Bay, California, United States - M1 500m 12015 | ecosystem: Environmental > Aquatic > Marine > Intertidal zone | place: USA...
CTATATTTAGCGCTGGTGCCATTCAGGCTTATTCATTTCTATAGTTTTCTGAAGGCTGTCTGATGTCGACAATTGCGCACATCACTTCACAAAACCTTCTAATCACTTAATACGGACTCCACAACAAAATATCTGAGCCCTTAAACAAATATCAAATCGGTCTGAATTCAACCGAGCTCTAACTATTAATCTTAATAATATGGGTCAAAATAGAGTAGAATTCATGTCAATGATTTAATGTGAGTTGTGCATGGCCGATTTAGCGGGAACAAATAATGACGACATCTTAACAAGTCCGGCAGGCGATAACAATATAGACGGCATCGCCGGCGTCAATGAGGTCCAATACCAAGGCTCTGAATACGACTACATCGTTAGCCGTCAAAGCGACGGCTCGATTACCGTTGCAGCACTTGCTGGCAGCCCTTACGAGGCTGACGGCACCGACACCCTTACCAACATCCATACCATTCGCTTCCTTGATGGCAATACCACCCGCATTATTGATGATGTTGCCAACGTAGAATATAGTACCAATCAAGTCATTGACTTTGGTGAGTCTGTCAGTGGACAGATCTATCTTGGTGATAAAGACTATTACCAAATTCAAGGTGGTGAAGCCAATCAAGCTGTTCATGTGACATTCTCTAGTGGTAGTTCTTCTTACTTCAATACCGATGGCCTATCTCTTCATGAGAGTAGTGAGTATCCAGATTATTTAGGATCATTCACCCTGGATGCGAGTGGCAACCAAGCCCTTTATATCTCTAATACCAACTTATCACTTAACGACGTCCGTAGTTATGACTACACCGTCATGCGTGATCTGACAGGCGCTACTGATGGAGCCGATACACTAACCACAGGCACAACAGCAGAGTATGTTGACGGCGGCGCAGGTAATGACACCATCACCGGTAGTGATCGTAGTGAGTACATCATCGGTGGCACGGGTACGGATATTATCAATGCTGGTAAAGGTGATGATGTAATCCTTGGTGATGACGCTAAAGATACTAATAATAACTCGTCAAACAACAACAAAGACAGCGAGCAAGATGACCATGACGTGGCCATCTTTAGTGGTAAGTTTGCGGATTACACCATTACTAATCAAAATGATCAATATGGTTATGGAACCTGGTGGAGCGTTACTGGCGAAGATGGTAGCGACTATGTGAACGGTATCGAGATCCTGCGCTTTGATGACCTTGATTATATCATTGATGATTACGACACTTTTGAAGGCGCCGATTCTGTTGGCAGACCAAGCTATGCAATAATGGGCGAACAAATCGAGGGTCGTCTAACTTATCAGAATGATGAAGACTGGATTGCCTTTGACTTTGGTCGTGACGTGGTCAATAAAGACACCACGTTAAAATTATCATGGGATTTTGAAGGTTATGCAGATAAAGTTTTTTATATTGTTAATGCCACCGGCTTCAAACTGCAGTTTACCGATTTAAGTGACGACACAACAAAGCAAACAATTAACCTTGGTGAATATTCGACAACCAGTGAGTATTTGATTCAAGGCATCCAATGGGGTGAGAATGGCGAGGGTGGTAATTTTGGCGGCGGTCAGGCATTCCTGGTGGTAGATGGAGGCCACTCTTACAATGGTAACGACGACAGATACAGTAACCCAGATTACAACAACTACACCCTCTCCATCAACCGCTACCGTGAAGGTACAGCCGGCGATGATGTACTCAGTACCACTGGTGCAACCGAACAAGAGCGCGTTGAAGAGATTGTAGGCCTAGCTGGCAATGACACTTTAACAGGCTCAGATTATGCAGAGTCCTTTGATGGCGGTGCAGGCGATGACACCATCAACGCCGGTGGCGGTGATGATATCATTGAAGGCGGAGCCGGTGATGACACCCTATCTGGTGAAGCGGGCGATGACACCTTTGTTGCCTCAGGCGCGATTACAGACACCATGGATGGAGGCAGCGGCACCGATACTTTGCGTCTTAGTGGTGATGCAGATCTATCCGGTGCAAGCTTTACATCGGTAGAACAACTCTCAGGAACAGGTAGTATTCGTGTCAGTAATGTGGGTGATAAGCTTGACGGCTTTGATAGTGCCAGTGGCGTTATCTTTAGTGGCAACACGCAAAGCTTGCAAACCCTTGGTGGCAATTACACCTTAGAGGGTACTAGCAGCAATGACACCTTAAAAGCCGGTGATGGTGATAATGAGATTAGGCCATTTGCAGGTATCAATACCATCGACGGTGGTGCTGGTGATGATACGGTGTTGTGGCAGACTCATAATTTGAATTTGAATTGGGAGCTTGAATATTATGCAAAATCTATGTTGTCAGCTAATGTAAGCGATAACTGGACATATAACATACAAGGTAGTTATGAAGGTGGAAGTGGTGTAGATACATTACATTTTAGGTTAGACGACTATATAAACCATGCATCTTATACTGATAGTAATAATACATACCACAGTAGTTGGTTTTATTGGGATGAGCCGTCCAACCAATATCACCTCGACCTCTCTGATGCAACTATCAGTAACTTCGAGGTTCTAAAACTCACCACAGCAAGCTTCACTCAAAATGGCATCACCGGCTCCTTCGGCCCAGCAAGCATTACCATTACCGCACAGCAGTTAGCAGGCCTGAGTGAACTCTCAGGCGCTAAGTTTGCGGTTAAAGGTGGTGGTAGTATTGACTTATCTAGCGTCAATCTAACCAATGGTGCAACACTAACCCTATCAGGTAATGAGAACTTTACTATCACTGGTACTGATGGGAATGATATCGTAACTACTTATGCCGGTAATGATACGATTGTAACTGGCGCTGGCAATGACACGGTCTCACCGGGTGCAGGGGTTGATACAATTAGTACCGGTGCAGGCGATGACACAATCATTATCTCTAATACCAGCACAGTGCTTGATAGTATTGATGCTGGCGAAGGTAGCGACACACTCAGAATTACTGGCAATGATATTGATTTATCCAGCGCTGATCTCACCGGTATTGAAATCCTCCAAGCCAACTCACAGAGCCTAGCGCTTACTCAAGCACAATACGACTTATACAAAGACAATTTAACCGGTGATGCTGATCTGGTACTTAAACTAACCGAAGCCAGCACTTCAAGTGTAGCTGATTTACCAGCTGGTTTTGTTGGTATCCGTGGAAGTGCAGGCAATGACAACCTCACCGGTAGTGATAACGATGACATCTTAGTCGGCGATTCCGGTAACGACATTCTTAGCGGTGGTATAGGGAACGACCGTCTGGTTGGTGGCGAAGGTACGGATACCTTAATTGGTGGGGCTGGGGATGATAACTTGTCATATGATAATGTTAATAACCTAGATGGTTCGATTGATGGTGGAGCGGGCACAGACACATTTAATGTCAGCGATGGCCAAGATGTTACCTCTGTTGTAATCACCAGTGTTGAGCTGCTACGTGGTAGTGGCACTATCACCATGAGTGCTGAACAGTTCGCATCCTTTGAATCGATTAGTGGTGTTGATGTACAAATCTCAGGTGCTATTAGTGAGTTTAGTTTAGCCAATACGCAATTACAAAGCGGTGCCAGTGTTTCGCTTTCACCAGTCGATACAAGCATTAGTGCAAGTAGCGGTATTATTGGCTCAACAAATGCTGATCATATTACTGGTAGTACTAGTAGCGATACAATTTATGGCGGCAGTGGCAATGACGTTATAAGCGGTGGTGCAGGTAATGATACGATTGTTGGCGGTAAGGGTAGTGATGTATTAGATGGCGGAGCTGGGGATGATGTCTTTATCATCACCGAAGATGAGATGGTAGCATTGGGGCAGTATACGCGCACCATCAATGAAATCCGAGTTAGTGAGGGCTTTGAACACCTCCTCAATGTTGACAGAATCATCGGTGGAGAGGGTGTTGACACCATTTTCTTGGAGTTTGATGACTACTATAACAACTATGGAATTTATTTTTCTGAATCATCACTTTCGGGTATTGAAGCGGTTGATTTTGATGGTAAGCCTTATTACCTAAAACTTTTTATTGATGCTCCTGCATGGAATTCAGTTGATAACTGGAACTTACACGGCAGAGATGGCTCGCCTAACCATCTAACCATTCTTGGCGATGGTTCGGATATCAGCCTGGACGCACTTGAGTCTGCATTCGACACTGATGGAAACAGCGTTAATTTAGAGGGTAGTTTCGACGCTGTTGATTTAACCAATACTGTTGCAACCATTGATAGTGTTAGGATTGGGACGCTAAATTCATTTATCGGTTCTGCATCTGATGATTCGGTTATTGTTAGAGATAGCGATCTTAGTTTTAGTGGTGGTGCGGGCGATGATCGACTCACCATTGATTTTCAAGACTATGGCTGGGACACGCCAACTTTAAGTGTTAACGGCAATATTGATGGCGGTGCTGGCAGTGATACCCTGGCATTTAACAACACTAACTCTCGTATTATCGATCTTTCGAGTGCTGTATTTACCGATATAGAAACGGTAGAAAACGGCTCAAGCTCTATTGTCGTTACTTCGGCGCAATATGACAGCTTAACATTCACGGGCTCTGGCGCAGTTTACACCTTAGTTAATAATGTATTAGAGGGCACCGATGGTGATGATAACTATACTGGCGATGGCACGGGGCAGTTCAAGCCAGGACCAGGTGATGACACGGTGTCCCGAGTGGACACGGTGCTTTATGACGGTAATCAGCATGAATTTACTATTACTCGTGATAGTGGTAACCCAGACCTATTAACCATAGAGCACAGTGGCGGCGATAGCTCTCAAGGCACTGATACAGTCAGCGAGGTATTAAATCTCAACTTCTCTGATGGATCCACTTATGTGGTGGACGATCATACCAATTTCAAAACTTCGAGTTCACGTGATGTTAGTTATGATGAAATCATCACCGCTAATTTCGAGCATCGTAGTGATACAGATGTCTTTACCACGACTTTTGTTCCTTCATCACCACTAATAGTTGAGGCGAATGCAGGCGAGACAAGTTTTTATATTTATGCCTATGATGTTGAAACAGGAACACGCCTAGATTTTAAAAACATCACCCACTCTTGGATGTATTCTTATTTAGAGTCCAGTAGTTCAGATGACTGGCTCCCGGGTTTTAATACCAATTCTGGATTCGAGATCTATCAAGGTGGCGAAGTTGAAATCAAGACTTCACCTATGTCATGGACTTGGGGCGAGCAAGCTTCACAAAATTACGACTTTGCTATTAAGTTGGTTGATGACTTCACAGACAGCGAATCCACCCGCGGCGAGATGGACGCCACTAAAGGCTACATACGAGGCTATATTGGTGATTTGGATGATGTTGATTGGATTAAAACTGAGTTGATAGCAGGCACTACTTATCTGATTGATGTACGCGGTCAAGCGAGTGAGGGCGGCACACTTGCTGACCCTAAAGTTGAAGTGTACAAATCAACCAATACGGCTGACCCAATTTCAGTAATTTCTACTGGCAATGCGGTAGGTACTGATGAACAGATCCAGTTTTATGTAACCGAATCGGGCACCTATTACATTGCTGTCTCTGATGCAACAGGGCTCTATCAAGGATCCTACATTGTTGAACAAAATAGTCTTGACCAGCAATCTGCTGATATCGCCACCACAGGGCGTATTGAATTTAACGAGCTCGGTATCGGTACAGCCGTTGGTGAGATCAATGAATTTGCCGATCGTGACTGGTTCAAGGTGCAGCTTGAAAAAGGCTTTGCCTATAAGATTGAGGCATTAGGCGCATCCACCAGCGAAGGAACATTGGCTGACCCTTATGTAGAGGTGCGCTCAGCTACTGGTATTTTGCTAAGCTCTACTTCAACAGGTGGCAGTGGCACCAATGCTCAACTTTATTTTCAGGCACCAGAAGATGGTACCTATTATATTGCAACCGCCTCAACCGGTAACGCCGGCAAGGGCACCTATTCACTCAGAGTCTCTGGCATTCAGGACGACTTTGAGGGCGGACGATCCACCACACAGGTGCTTATTATTGGCGAACCATTACAGGGCCTTATTCATGTGGGCAATGATTCAGATTGGTTCAAGGTGGGGTTATCCGAAGGGCAAACCTATATTATTGAAAATATTGCGGATAAATCTATTAGTGCACAGTTAGATCCTCTGCAAGATCCGTACCTATCAGTGCGCGATGCTAACGGCCAGATCATCTCCTTTAATGACGATACAACTGGTAGTTTTGATGCCAAACTATTCTTTACCGCGCCAGAAACGGGTGTGTACTTTGTAGAGAGTAAAAGTGCCTTTAAGTACGACACAGGTGCTTATCAGATAAGTGTTAGTTTAGCACCGGCCGATGACTTTGCCAACGGATTAACCGATAGCAAAACGGTCGTTGGTTTGTTGGCCATCGATACACCACAAATCGGCGATATTCAAATTCCAGGTGATGGCGATTGGTTTGAAATACAACTAGACACTGATGTAACTTACAAACTGCTAGTGAACGGCGTTAGTGACGCAGGTGGTTCACTATTAGACCCTGCAATGCGAATATTTGATGCCAATGGCAAGTTTATTGAATATGCAGATGATGGTGGCCTAGGCTCTAACTCTTTAAGTTATTTCACTGCGCCAAGTGCAGGTAAATATTACATTGAAGTCTCTTCAGATGATGGTAAGTCGTTAGGAGATTACACCCTGAGTGCGATTCAAACAGCGCTGCCTGCTGATGATGTGGGCGATGGTGTCGGCACCGCTACAGCGCTTAATATTGGCGATAGCTTTGAAGGTAATTTACTTAAACGTGGCGATGAGGACTGGTTTGAGGTTGAATTAAGTGCTGGTGATCGTTATGTCTTTAAATTGCAAGGCTCTGCTACTGGTGGTGGTACTTTAGACGACCCATATTTAGAATTACGTGATGCTTTTGGCTCTTTAGTAGATGCTGATGACGACGGCTCATGGCAGAATGATTCAGTAATTAGCTATCAAGTGCAAGACTCGGGCAAGTATTACCTAGTAGCTAAAACATTGGATAGCCAAGAAACAGGCACGTATAAGATTACCACGCGTGCACCGGATGATCATGGATCAACCATTACTCAGGCAACAGAGGTTAGCCTGAATGAAATTGTCGACGGCGCTATTCAATGGGCTGATGGCCGTTTTGGTGGCAAAGCTGACAAATTCCAAAATACAGTGGTTGACCGTGATGAGGATTGGTTCTCAATTGATTTAGATGTAGACCAGGTTGTAACCTTTGGCGCTACACCAACCGAAACAGGTGGTTTGGCGAGGGTTTTGATTGAGGTATTAGACCCATTTGGAACGCCGGTTGGGCGTGGGGACGGTAAAGAAGTAGATGATGGTACCGCGTCGGTGGCAATTAAAGCCACCAGTGCAGGCACTTATAGCGTACGTGTGGTTGATGGTACTGGTGGGACTGGTGCCTATCAACTCTCGGTAACGCCAGGTGATGCTTCTGATGAAGACTCAGCCGGTGCAATTACACTAAATTTTGATTCTAATCTTGAAGCCTTTAAAGTAGGCGCAATTGGTATTGCAGGTGATGAAGATGATTATCAAATATCACTCAGTGAAGGTAACTCGTATCGTATTGAAATTGTCAGTGTTCGTGATGGTGTTGTTACACCGATTGAAGATTCTGACTTGACTTTGGTGTGGACGCCGCAAGATGGTGTTGCCATTGATATTAATTCTAATCAGATTAGCACAAGTTCGCCATCACGTATGGCAAGTGCAACTTTTGATGCTGAAGAGAGTGGCGCACTTTCCATTAAGGTGAGTCCGGGTAGTGACCAGGATACTGGTCAGTATGCAATTCGCGTGCTGAATTTAGGTATCAATGGTGGTGATGAAGCGGTAGATCGGGTGACTGATTATGATTCGACGACAGCCTCATTATTGGTGATTGGCGACAGCCAGGTCGGAGCACTACAATCTGATCAAGATACAGATTTATTTGCAGTCAGTCTTGATGCAGAGCAACGCGTCAGTATCTCTGTTAAGGGTTACGATGCTGGAGAAGGTACATTGGCTGTGACTAATGCAGCCTTGTTGAACTCTACTGGCCTGGTTGTGGCAAGAGCCTCATCGAACGATGAAGGCGTGGCTAAGATTGATGTAAGTGTGGTTGAAGCGGGTAGATATTATATTAAAGTTGATGGTGCGGGTATTGAAAGTAATTCTGGTACTTACTTAATTGAAACCTTATCATTAGATGGCTTCGCCGAGCAGGATGACATTCCAGGTAATTACTTAACATTAGAAGCCGTCGAGCCAGGTCAGCCTCTGCAAACTGATATCTCGTTTGAAGGAGATGTGGATTGGGCCAAGGCTGAACTCAAAGCTGATACCAATTATGTCGTGGATGTTTTAGCATATGGCGCAGAATTGGGATCTTTAACAGATGGGTTCTTGCAAGTATTTAATGAACAAGGGGTGCTCTTAAATAGTAACAACGACTCTGGTGCAGGACTTGATTCACGCATTAAACTTAATGGTGGAGATGAAGGGAAAACCGTTTATCTTGCTGTATCTGGCAATGAAGGAGCTACCGGTACTTATCAGTTGAGATTGCGCGAAAATTACACGGGTGAGTTTGATCCGTTGGCTTCTGAGCAGTGGTATCGTGACGCACTCCATGTATCGGACCTAGGCGGGGAATATACGGGTGCTGGTATTACCATTGGTGTGATAGATGATGGCGTTGACTATGGACACCCTGATCTAGCCAATCAGCTAGATTTGGGAATTGATTATGATGCGCAGTATCATTCTGACACGGGTGAGCATAAATGGCCACCATTGCCTTACCTTCCCCCTGATAGTCATGGCACACCAGTTTCTGGCATTATGGTCGCTGAGGAGAACAATGAGACCGGTATTGTGGGCTTGTCACCTGACGCCGACGTAGCTTCATTTAGGGTCAAATGGTCCAATGCCCAAATATCTGGCGCATTGGCTAAGCAAAATCAAGTGGATATCTCAAATAACTCATGGGGAACAATCGACTTCTTTGGCGATGACTTTAACTCAGCTACTTATATGGCTGATTATGCCAGTATTCGTTACGCAGTAGAGACTGGGCGAGAAGGTTATGGTACGATCTTTGTCTTCTCGGCGGGTAATTCAAGAACCTCTGGCGACAATGTTAATCATCATAACTACCAAAATGCACGCGAAACCATCACTGTAGCATCAGTTGCTCAAAATGATACGATTAGTAGTTTCTCAACACCAGGTGCGGCCATCTTGGTTGCGGCGTATGGCGAAAACGTACTCACCACTGATAGATTAGGCAGTGATGGCATAAACTCCGCTTCTGGAGATGCGGGTGATTACACGTCATTTGGTGGTACGTCTGCTGCAGCACCTGAGGTGTCAGCCATTGTGGCACTCATGCTTGAGGCTAATTCTGAGCTTGGTTATCGAGATGTTCAGGCAATTTTGGCACATTCAGCGACACATCCTGACAGCACAAACTGGAAAGTTAATGCAGGTGATTCGCATAACTTAGGTGGACTGTATTTTAACGATGATATGGGTTTTGGTGTTGTTAACGCACACAGTGCAGTTAGATTAGCTGGAACTTGGCAAGCCACTAATACTGCTCACAACGAGGCGTTTGCTGGTGCAAGATTGCTAGATATTTCTGAGGTAATCCCTGATGGTGATCAAGAAGGCGGCTATGTGGCTATTTTTGATATTAACAGTAACATTGATGTTGAGCATATAGAGCTTGGTATTGATATACGCCATGATCGTTTGGGCGATCTGCAAATTGAAATCATATCACCAAATGGCACGATTTCTACCTTGTTAGACAGGCCATCAGCAACTGAAGGTCGACCATTTGGTTTGTTTGGTGAGTATAGCGGTCTGCCAAACCACTTAATGTTTGATTTGTCCAGTGTTCAGTTTTACGGGGAAGACGGTAAAGGTGAATGGAAGGTCATTGTGCGTGATGTCCGTGCTGAAGAGGTGGGCAAAGTTTATGGATTGTCTCTTAAAGTGTACGGCTCATCCTCCCAAGAAGATGATCAGTATATATTCACTGATGAATTTGCCAATCAATCAGAGCTGGTTAGTTTACGTGATGACACTGGCATAGATTGGATCAACACTGCCGCAGTAACAACTGATGTTGATATTGATTTAGCAACAGGAGCGCTCAATATTGCCAATCGAGAGGCAAGTATTGAAAGCTGGGTAGAGATTGAAAACGTTGCAACAGGAGATGGTAATGATCGTCTTGTAGGTAATGATTTAGTGAACACGCTTATAGGCGGCAGAGGTGATGATATCTTTATTGCTAGTCTGGGTAGTGACACGTTAATAGGTGATAAAGGCACTGACACAGTTGTTTATGAGCAAGATTACGCTAATTACTCATTGGTGTTTGACAACATCAACCAAACACTTACCGTTTCGAGTAGTGCAATTATTAATGGTGACGTGGTTACTTATACCGACTCATTGTCTTCCATTGAAATATTGAGCTTTGCTGATCAAGAACTTAACCTTTCTACTGAGCTTGGCAATACCGCCCCGACAATCTCTCAAACAATACTTGCAGCGCCGTTACAAGTGAGTGATGATTCTGACTTTGAGGTTGTGGTGCCAGAGGGTGCATTTACCGATATAGAGTCTGGCGCACACGGCCTCAGACTTAGCGCCTCTATTGAGGGCGGCCTTGAATTGCCTGAATGGATGAGTTTTGACCCTATTACTGGTAAATTAGTAGGCTCCCCTCCTGAGGGTGTTACAGGCCGATATGCAGTAGAAATCAGTGCTGAAGATGGATTTGGACAAAGTGCATCACAAATAGTAAGTGTTGAAGTTGGTGATAACAGAGCACCAATTGTTGATTCACCAAAATCTATCCTAATCCTAGAAGACGCTGACAATGTATCACTAAATATTGTCTTACCAAGCGACCCTGAAGAGGCCCAGATGAGTGTAAGGGTAACTGGCACACCTGGACAAGGTGTTGTACTTAATGGCTTAAATGGCAGTGCAATTGATTTAGATGAAATACTAACTATTAACCAGTTAACTGATCTGGTGTTTAAGCCATCGACAAACTTTGTTGGCAATGCCGGCAAGTTTGAGTATGTTGTGATTGATGATGGTGGAGTTGAAAGTAGTTCGTATATTGGCTTTTTGATTGAAGCGGTAAACGACACCCCAACTTTTGGTCCTGACGCCATTCAAGATATTGAATTCTCAGGCAGCTTAACACAAGTTGCTTTATCAATTCCTAGCCCAAGCGATGCTGAAGAGAGTATTGACACAGTAACCGTGATTGCACTTCCAGCTTATGGGTCTATTTTGAATACAGAGGGCGGGGTTATTTCAGTTGGCGATCTGATTAATGTCGCTGACTTGGCTGGTATTCAATATTCATTAAGCACAAATATTAACGGCCCAGTTGGTGAGTTGATTTTGGAAGCAGAGGATAGCTTAGGCTTGTCTGGCCAATGGAAATTAATGATTCAGGTTAATGGAGAGGCATCACTCAGCTCTGGTACAAATGATGCAGACCAACTTTTTGGCAGTGTGGATGTTGACAAAATATTTGGTCTCGGTGGTGACGATCAAATCCTATCCAACGCAGGAGACGATATTGTTTATGCAGGCAGTGGTGACGATATTATTTATTCTGGATTAGGCGACGATCAAATATTTGGCGGTGGCGGAGATGATTATATTGATGGCGGTTCCGGCGCAGATATCATGATGGGCGGACCTGGTAATGATCGCTATATTGTTGACAGTGAAAATGACTTAGTGATTGAAACAATTTCAAGAGGCGCAGGCGGTTATGATACGGTTGAAACTGAAATTTCATTAACAGCGTTGGACAATATTGAGGCTCTTGAAGCTCTTGGAAATAATGATATTGATTTAACAGGCAATGTGCTTGATAATTTGTTGGTGGGTAATGCTGGTGCGAACAATATCAGTGGTCAAGGTGGTATTGATATTCTAGTCGGAAATGCAGGCGATGATATCTTGGATGGTGGGTATAGTCGCGATAAGTTAATGGGCGGTGAAGGTGATGATATTTACTTTGTTGATTCGCGATCAGATGTTATTACAGAGTCATTGAACGAAGGAAATGATAGTGTGATATCTACTATCTCATACACGCTGAGCTCCCACATTGAATCATTAGAGCTGTTTGCCACTGTACAGGCAGTATTTGCCGGTGGAAACTCACTTGATAACACATTAATAGGCAACCCAGGAAACAACGTACTTAACGGAGGATTGGGCGCAGATATTATGAACGGCGGCTCTGGTAACGACACTTATATTGTTGATGATATTGGAGATGTTGTGATTGATAGTAGCGGCAATGATACCGTTAAAACAAAAATCAACTATACGTTGGGTGATGGTATTGAGGATTTGAAGATGTTAGGGTTGCTTGATATTCAAGGCGTTGGTAACGACCTCGACAATACGTTGACAGGAAATAGAGGTGACAATTTGCTAGACGGCGGTGCGGGCTCTGATTATCTAATTGGCGGTCTTGGTGGCGATGGGTTTATTTTTTCGTCAAGTGATGGAATCGATACAATTGTTGATTTTGATTCGGGTGTTGACTTGGTGCTCATTGACGCGATAGAGTTTGGTTTATTTGATAAAGATACATTGCAGGGCTATGCTGAAGGCGTGGTTAAGGCTGAGGACTTTATCAGTATTGAAAAAGGTCAGAACTTGGCTAGTAATTCTGATGCATATTTTATCTTTGATAAAAATGATGGCTCACTTTCAGTTGATGTTGATGGGGCAGGTGTTATAGATTCAATGCACATTGCCACTTTTGATCTTTATCATAGTGATGATTTAATTGCGACTGATTTATACGTCTTACTTTAATTAAGCATGGTCTTTTTACCCATCGAAGAGCCCGAGTTATCATTATTAGGTGACTCAGCCAGCTATATTGTATCCGTAGCGCCTATTTCAATGGCGCCATTTGCTTCGCAGTTGTTGGTTGAAATAACTTATATTGACAGCTCAAAACTCCATAAGTTGTATTATATCTATGATACTGAAAGCAAGGCTTATACGACTAATGTTAGCGATTATCTTGGTGGTAGAGACGTAGTCAATATTACCTCGATTGATGTTGCCTGGAGCGCCACTTCAGGGGTAACTATTGCCATTGCTTATATTGATAAAACAGAATCATATTACCTGTCAACTTCAACTGGTAATCGTATTGCTATTGTTCAAGATGGCGTACTATTAGATAACGATATTATTAAAACCGCAAGTCAAGAGGTTGCCAACACAGGTGTTAATGATGTTGTGATTAACACATTGGGCACCCAAGTGATTTTTTCTTCGGCCGCTAATAATTTAGTTGATTACCTTGATACTAACGATGTATCTGATGTATTTTTATTGGATATCTCTGATGCTACATTACAAAGAGTTTCACAAATTACGAATGATGATGAAGGTAGTGAGCCTAGTTATGTGCTGGGCTTTTCAACGGTTGAAGGTGTTACCAAGATTTTGTTTGAAACTGCAGCAGCAGAATTCTCGACAGATGATCTTAATGAAGTTAATGATTTGTACCTAGTGACACCTGGTGTAGAAGAAAACACCGTTACTCTGATTAGCAAAACAATAAACAATGAAGCTGCATCAATTAAATCTAATCAAGCGCTCATTGTAAACAATACCATTGTTTACGTTAGTGAATCAGATGAGTTGCTTGCAGAGGATTCTAATCAATCACAAGATATCTTTGTTCAAAATATTGATACCGGAACACTACAAAGATTAACTAGTGATTTAGATAGCTCGCTTGATGGTTATGGCGTAGTTGAGTATGAATTATTAGGGTTGAATAATGGCGTCAATCAACTTATGTTTTCCAGCAATTACAAAACACTTGATAGTGATACTACCTTATATCAAATTTATCTGATGGATTTAGATGATAAGAGTATTACAACTCTGTCACAAACGCCAGGCCAAGAAGTGGGTAATGATACAAGCTCATTAGGAATAATGGACAGTCTTGGCACAAATTACGCTTATCAAACGCAAGCTACAAATTTGGTTGAAGTGCCAGGTGGAACTTTGACAACCAATATAATCCCAGTACTTAGTTTGGCAATTAGTGATGCACCCACCAACGAGGGCGCTGCATACAGCTATGATGCATCAGCGAATTTTAATTATGTTGACCTAGACTACACATTAACCTATAGTGCAACACTCTCAGATGGTGATGATCTGCCAAACTGGCTCAGTATTAACAACAGCACTGGTGTTCTAAGCGGCACACCTGAGAATGCGGATGTTGGCACTATTAATGTCACTGTTACAATTACGGATACAAATTATGTCTCAATCTCGGATACTGATACATTAACGGTTGCCAACACCAACGATACACCAACAGTCTCAACAACCATCACAGATGTCTCAACGGATGAAGATGCAGCATACAGCTATGACGCCTCAGCCAACTTCACTGATGTCGATGCAGGTGATACCCTAACGTACTCAGCAACCCTGGCAGATGATGCTGACTTACCAAGTTGGCTTAGTATTGATAGCTCTACTGGTGTTTTAAGTGGTACGCCTCTTAATGATGATGTCGGTGCTATTGATATTACGGTTACAGCAACAGACAGTGCAAATGCTGCTGTTAGTGATACTTATACGTTGACTGTTGTCACACCTTACGATGCAATTGTGTCAACAGGGTCTACTGATACAACAATCACTGT
>Ga0206681_10000876_pt1 | contig 14756 bp, 12 predicted proteins | sample M150012015metaG_FD_161048 | JGI IMG/M metagenome (GOLD analysis project Ga0206681, IMG submission 161048) | Ammonia-oxidizing marine archaeal communities from Monterey Bay, California, United States - M1 500m 12015 | ecosystem: Environmental > Aquatic > Marine > Intertidal zone | place: USA...
ATTTATTACACCCTGTACCATTTGGGTAGCTGTCTGTTCACTCACTGCTCCAAAATCATTGATAGTGTTTGGGGACACCCCAAGCATATTGATTTTTGCCTCATTACTATAAGTTATATATCCACGATCAAAATAGTCTGATGAGCCACTATTTCTGGTTAGTAGTGACGAAAGATTGCCGCCGGTACAGGACTCGGCAACAGATACAGTTATGGATTTCTCTTTAAGTAGCAATTCCAGCTTATCGAATTTGTTATTCATTTTAACGCTACCTGCACTATTTCAAAAATATCATTTGACAGTTCTTTGGTCTCAAGTATCCTTCTCAACTGAACCTCTTGAAGCTTTCTAAGGTCTGAACTGTAGCGCTTCCAGTGATTATATACAGACACCAGTCTTGCCCCTGTCTGTGGGTTTGACTTATTCAATTTAACTATAATATCTGTGAATAAATCATAGCCATCCTTGTTATGAAAGTTTACATGGTTCTGCGAAAAACTACCTACAACACTGCGCAGCCTATTGGGCGTATTAAACGAGAACAATTCATGATCCATCAATAATTTAATATATTCAACATTTGATATAGGTGAAATTGACTGGGCTGCGAACCATTTATCCATAACCTGAACATCGCTTTTGAACTCATCGAAGAATTCATTTATTACTTTATCCTTGTATGGATTTTGAGTCGCAAGAAGTGCACTAAAACTGGCAATCTTATCGGTCATACAGTTTGCATTGCTGAAATGTTTATAGGCTAAATCAAATTCACCACCCTTGGTTAAATAATACAAACAAATATTTCTAAGAGCTCTTATACCAACAGAGGCTGGCTTGAGGTCGTATTCCCGATTTAAATCTAGGTTTAGGTATGTTTCAAATAACAGCGGCTTTAACCTTTTTATTATTTTACTTTCAGCGTGTTCGCGTTTATTGTGAATATCAAATACATCTATCTGTTCCACTTGTTGATGAATAAGGCGTTCAGATGGAAGGCACAATATCTCACACACCAAAGACTTGTCGTTTGTATCTTTTAGTACTTTTTCTATAGCCTTAAAGAATAAATCATTATCTATTTTTTCAGGTGTCAGAATAAATGAAAGCCACAACTGTTGGGCATTGTCCCATCTACTAAAAGGGTCGCTATCATGTCTAAGAAGGAATATTCTCTGCTCAATGCTCAGATTACTTTCAAGCTTTATCGGTGCAGAAAACTCTCTAAGCCATGACGGTGTTGGTAGCGACTGTATATCTTCAAACTTGAAATGTTTTTCTTTTTTATCGATAACAAGTATTCCACTTTCTGACTCATCTCCATTATCATCTAATAGTGCGAACCTTAAAGGAAAGTGATAACTATACTTTGAGTTCTGCTTGATATTTACGTTAACTGTTTTATTTATATGATCATAATCCATGTCGACACTAATATTAGGAGTGCCCGGCTTAGAATACCAATTCATAAAGCCTGAAAAATCAACATTATTAGCATCACTCATACTAGAAACAAAATCGTCTATAGTGACAGCATCACCATCGTGTCGATTAAAATATAGCTCCATCCCTTTACAGAATCCGTCCTCGCCCAGCAACGTGTGAATCATACGGATAACCTCTGCACCCTTCTCATAAACTGTGTAAGTATAAAAGTTATTCATCTCAATATAGCTCTCTGGCCTAACAGGATGACTCATAGGGCCCGAGTCCTCAGCAAACTGAAAGGTTCTAAGGTTGTTTACATCTTCTATCCTCTTGATTGAGCGTGAATGCAGGTCGGAGGTGAACTCTTGATCCCTAAAAACAGTCAACCCTTCTTTAAGGCTTAACTGGAACCAGTCTCTACATGTAACCCTATTTCCAGTCCAGTTATGAAAGTATTCGTGGCCTATTACCGCTTCAATATTAATGAAGTCTCTGTCAGTTGCTGTTTCTGGTTTAGCTAGAACATATATCGAATTAAAAATATTTAAACCCTTATTCTCCATAGCACCCATATTGAAATCATCAACCGCCACTATCATATAAATATCTAAATCGTATTCCAGGCCAAAGCGCTTCTCGTCCCACTCAAACGACCTCTTAAGTGACTTCATAGCGAAGTCAGTCTTGTCAATGTTGTGTGGCTCAACATATATTTTTAAATCAACCTCCCTGCCAGATTTAGTAGTGTAATCATCTTCCAGTACAGCAAAATTCCCTGCCACCAGAGCAAATAAATAGCAAGGTTTAGGTGCCGGATCATGCCAAACAGCTGAACCAACGCCCTGGTCAACTAAATTACCGTTACTAAGCAGTACAGGGTATTTACTATGATCAGCCTTAATGCTTGTAGTAAACACACTGAGAACGTCTGGCCTATCCAAGTAGTAGGTTATATGTCTAAATCCATGAGCTTCACACTGAGTACAATAATTACCGCTCGATTTATACAGCCCATTCAGACTGGTATTTTTTTCTGGGTGAATGCGTGTCTTTATATCCAATATAAATTCACTATCAAGGTTGCTTAACTCTATTCCATCTAATTTATTTTTGTATGTCGGCTCAATGCCGTCGATCGAAATAGAAATCAATTCCAGATCGACACCATTCAAAAATAATCTGTTCTGTGCCTTATTAGAACAAGATGCCTTGTTGTTCCTATAAAAAGCAACCCTAGAAGTTACAATGGTTTCGTTTTCAAATAGCTCGAAATTAAGTTCTGTAGTGCTGATTAAATATTCGCTTGGTTTATAGTCCTTACGATAGATTGGTTGTGGCTTTATAGTGCTAATAATAGTACTCCCAAGACAACCCTGTACACAACAAATGGGAGAAGCCCAACTATATCTAATAATTTGATAAAAAATACCACAGTAAAGTAGCTACTAATCGCTGCAACAGAAAATCCAACAAACAACAAACTCCACTCTACCTGTCCGGGTGGTTGGCTGTATAGTTGCGCAATAATTAAAATAGACGATAGAGTTATAACTGGGATTGACAGCAAGAATGCGAATTGGGTTGACATCTTCCTAGAAAGACCAACAAGAAGCCCGGCCGTTATAGTTATACCTGACCTTGAGGTTCCAGGGATTAAGGCTAAAGCCTGCATGGCGCCAATAAAAGCAACATCAATCCAACGAACTATTTCTCTGGGCCTCGGGTTTCTTGAGATTAGCCAACTAGAAAAGCCAAGCAATAGACCGAATAGAATTGTTGAGTACGCAATAACTTCAACAGAACGCAAATTAAGCTCAATGTAATCTTTAAACAATAAGCCAGCCAGTCCTACGGGAACAGTGCCAATCAATATTCCCCATGACAAGTCTGACTGGTCTGTTCTTTTTGCTGTAATTATTGAAAAATAAAAATCGATAATCAGACGCTTTATTATTGACCGATAGTAATACACAATTGCACTTAGTGTGCCTAAATGAACCACCACATCAAACTCTAACCCCTGATCAGGCCAGTCTGCAATCTTTGGCACCAGAATTAAGTGTGCTGATGATGATATTGGTAAAAATTCACTAAGCCCCTGAATAAGGGCCAGCACTAAGGTCTGAAAAATATCCATGTTTATAATTTATACCTTAAATCTTGTTCACTGAAGCCTTTGAGGTCTGTAGAAATATTTTTGGTCAGTGCTAACACCTTGAAACTCTCTCCCATTGCATTTGGTAACACTAACTGTTTAACCTGCTGGGTCAATTTAATGCGCTCACTTTCATCTTCCGTAGATGACAAGTAATTGTCGATACCTAAAGATATCAAGAACATGGCTTGGGTGGCATAACCAGCTACTTCAAATCCACTTTCACAGGCCTGGTCTGCTATATCAGAAAAGTTAACCGAGGTTGTGATGTCCTGTTCACCAATATTAACGAACGGATCATCGCTTGCCTTGTGCTGGTGATAACACCTTAAGGTGCCCTCTTCCCTTTGTGGATGAAAATATTCACTCCTATCCATACCGTAATCAATCAACAAAACCAAACCACCAGTTATAGATTTGTATAGAGAGTCTACCCATGCCATAGCTCTATAATTGACCTCAGTTTTGTAATCATTACAGACACTTGTTGGTAATTGGGCTTTGTTATTCTTGTAATTAGAGTCTATAACTTTCCAACTAAACTGTTCATCATCATAACTAACTCCTAGTTCAAAAAATTTATCGTCTCTATAGATTAAACGCTTTGCTGGCATTGCATCTAATACCTCGTTGGCTATGACCACGCCAGAGAAATTGCTTGGTAAGTTCTGAATCCAAACAACTCTATCTAGAAGCTCTGGCAATACTTTGATTATAGATTTTTTTTGTCTTTCTATTAGCTCTGCACTTAGCTCCAGTATGTAGTAGTTTTTTGGTAGCTTGTCTAGCCTACCCAATTCAAATAATATTTGAGTTGCAAGTATTCCTGTTCCTGCGCCAAACTCTAGAATGTCGTTATCTCCATCCAAAACTTCAGAGCACTGCCCAGCCAAGGAATACCCGAACAGGTCGGAAGTCTCCGGGGCAGTAATAAAATCACCATGCTCACCAAACTTAATAGCTCCTGAGCGGTAATACCCTAATCTAGGGTAGTAAAGAGCCATATCCATAAACTCATCGAAACCTATGGGTGTTGATTTTTGTATAATTGCATCTTTTATAATCTGTCTCAGGCTCACAAAAAGTATTTTATACTCACATACCAGCATTAGCCCGTCTTTTGATGGTAAATTTAGTTACAATGATTGTGGGTATTGTTTTTTATTAATGAACTAAAATTAGATTATTTATTGCTTAACTTTTTATGAAAACAGCACTAGTTACTGGTGGCGCTAAACGTGTAGGCGCACAAATTGTAAAGACACTACACAGAAATGGCTATGACGTAATAATTCATTATAGAAATTCTGAAAAGGCAGCCCATCAACTATCCAAAGACCTTAACAATGAACGACATGACTCGGCCACAACTATTAGGGCAGATCTAAATAGTACCGATGACATAAATAAACTTAAAGAAAAAGTAACCAAGCTGGACTTGTTAGTAAATAATGCTGCTGTTTTTTATCCAACACCTTTTGATGAGGCAGACGAAAAGTCATGGAACGATATAGTTAGTACTAACCTTATGTCTCCTTTTTTTCTATCGCAATCATTATATAAATTACTATCAAAGAGTAACGGATGCATAGTTAATATTATCGATATACACGCTGAAAGGCCACTTATAAACCACTCAATCTACAATATTTCAAAATCTGGCTTAGCGATGATGACAAAAACTTTAGCACAGGACTTGTCTCCCAATGTTCGTGTCTGTGGGGTGTCTCCTGGATCAATACTGTGGCCTGAAAATTACCCCAAGGACAATAAATATAAAGAAGGTGTGCTAGACAAAATACCATTAAAAAGGCACGGAAATGTAGAAGATATTGCCGATACAGTAGTATTTTTAGCGAACTCTTCATACATAACAGGACAAATTATTTTCGTTGACGGTGGTCGCTCTCTTTGCCAATAATTGTCTCCTTCTAAAATACTACAACTAGCTTTTTGTGTTATAATGTATTCGTTGATTTAATAATGAATCAACTTAAAAGAATTTTTGAAATGTTTTTGTGAGCATAAAATGAATTAATCACAAAAACTGTATTAACGATTTGGGCTTTTTGATCCCGTATATAAGTTTGAGCTAGAGCATCAATATTTGCTTTTTCATAGCTCATCAATTAAAGTTTGACAGCTTTAGAAAAAATAGTTTTTTAGTAGTCTATGACACAATTAAATCAAACATTTATTTCAGTTCAGTGCTCAAGTGCTGAGTACCTATGTACGCTCAAAAGTCCTAACACACAAGGACTTAACTATGAATCATATTCTCATAAATGCAACTCACAAAGAGGAGATCCGGGTTGCAATTATCAAGGACAAACAACTAACTGATCTCAACATAGAGACAACCCTAAACAGAAAAACCAAAGGGAACATATACAAAGGCAAGATATCCAGGGTGGAAAAATCCCTAGAGGCAGCCTTTGTAGATTACGGCAAAGAGAAGCAAGGCTTCCTACCCTTCAAAGAGGTTGCAGAAACTCTCTATAACGGTACCAAACCAAGTGGCGATAAGCTTTCTATTTCTGACGTCCTTAAGGAAGGTCAGGAGATCATTGTACAAGTAGAAAAGGAAGAGCGTGGCAACAAAGGTGCCGCCCTATCTACGTACATGAATTTGGCAGGCGCCTACATGATATTGACGCCAAATAATCCCAAAAGTAACGGTATATCTAGGCAAATCAATCCTTCTGATCGCCAATCATTGAAAGAAGTTATGTCACAAATGGCAATACCTAAACAATCTGGTTTAATTATTCGTACAGCTGGAGCCGGAAAAGGCCTAGCAGAGCTTCAATGGGAGGTTGACTATCTTTCAGAGCTATGGATGTCAATAAACCATGAAGCATCTAATCGAGGCGCCCCTTTCTTAATTTATCAAGAAAGCAATATTATAGTGCGTACTCTTAGGGACTACCTAAGAGCTGAAACTGATAGTGTAATTTTTGACGACTTAGAGGCATTCAAACAGGCAAAAGAATTTGTCGGTTTCGTGCTACCGCATTACCTTGACAGGATAAAGTTTTTTGATGTTTCTGAGCACTCACTGTTTAACCACATGAGCATTGAAAGTCAAGTTAGAAATGTATTTAACAGAGAGGTTACACTAAGCTCAGGAGCTACAATTGTTTTTGATTCAACAGAAGCCCTAACCGCAATTGATATTAACTCAGCAAGAGCAACTAAGGGAGCAGACATCGAAGAGACAGCATATAACACTAATATTGATGCAGCCAAGGAGATCGCTAAGCAATTACAATTAAGGGACATTGGAGGGCTAGTGGTAATTGATTTTATCGATATGTCGACAGAGTCCCATCGTAGGTCTATTGAAAGCTTGATGGAAAAAGCAACAAGTCCAGACAGAGCTCGCATACAAATAGGAACTATTTCTCAGTTCGGGCTTCTAGAAATGTCTCGCCAGAGACTTATGAGTTCGGTCACTGAGTCGGTAGAAAAAGCCTGCACTCAATGTCAAGGACGGGGAACTATACCTACTATACCTACGTTGGCCCTTACCATTCTTAGAAAGATGGAGGATGGGTGTAACGCTGCAAAGCAAAACACTGCACGAATAACTGTACAATCAAGTGTAGAAATTATTACTTATCTGTTGAATGAAAAAAGAAGCGACATAGATAACTTAGAGAACAAGCATGGGGTGAAAATTACTCTACTACCTAACCCGTATATGCAGTTCCCTAATTACACTATAACCAAGCAAAAAGGCGAAAAGAAGTCGCACCATAAGAGCTATCAAGGGATATCTAGGACTCAGCTAAATATTGCTGAAAATGGACTGTCTACTGAAGCTGAAGAGCCAGTTATAAGTGGCAACAGACCAAAAAGTAAAATTCCTGAAAAGGAAGTATCTTTCTTCGAAAAGATTGGCAACCTCTTATTCTCAGACAAAAACAATACCAAAGCTGACAATAAGCCTAGCAATAGAAATGCAAACCGCAACCGTAACAGGAATCGTAACCGTAACAGGAATCGTTCTAACCCTCAGGCTAAGCAACAAAACTCAAATAATAATAGAACACAGAACAAAAATACTAACTCTAAGCCTAATAACCCTAAAGCTATACAAGGACAAGGAGCCAAATCAAACAACTATGCTGGCCCTAAAACTGGTACCAGGAACAACACAAAACCTAATACCAAACCTAGCACTACTTCAGGCAATAGGAACAGCTCTAGAAATAAGCCTGTTGACAAGGTGGATACAAAAGCAAAAACTAATAACAAGCCTGTTGACAAGGTGGATACAAAAGCAAAAACTAATAACAAGCCTGTTGAAAAAGTGGATACAAAAGCAAAAACTAATAACAAGCCTGTTGAAAAAGTGGATACAAAAGCAAAAACTAATAACAAGCCTGTTGAAAAAGTGGATACAAAAGCAAAGGACAATAAGAAGCCTAGTGAAACTACAAAATCAGAAGTTACTACCACAATAGAGTAGTCATGAATTTGTATGGTGTATTTGGCAACCCAATAGAGCACAGCCTATCCCCAGAAATACATACCATGTTTGCAAAGCAAACTGGTTGCGAAATGAGTTATGAAAAGATCTTGGCTCCTGTAGATGATTTTGCCGGTACTGCTAAGAAATTCATTAAACAAGGCGCCCTTGGATTCAGCGTAACCGTGCCATTTAAGCTTGATGCATATAATTTAGCTACTGAATTAACAACAAAAGCTAAATCAGCCGGGGCAGTCAATACTGTCAAGATTGCTGACTCCAAAATTATAGGAGAAAATACTGACGGTACCGGCTTAGTTAATGACTTCACAAACAATCTTAATGTTAACTTTGAGGGCAAAATAGTTTTGATTTTGGGTGCTGGTGGCGCTACACAGGGGATACTACAACCAATATTAGAGGGCAAACCAAGACGCCTTATGATTGCCAACAGAACTCGTTCGAAGGCAATAAAACTTAAACACGATTTTGCTAAATATGGAAAGACATGCGGTTTTGGTCTTGATAAAATTAAGCAGGACCCTGTAGATATAATCATTAATGCCACTAGTGCGTCTCTTGATGGGAATATGCCTGATATTGCTCCTGGAGTAGCTAATGGTGCGGTTTGCTATGATCTGATGTATGGAAAACAAACCCCATTCATGGATTGGGCTAAACACAACAACGCCAAAATGATTGTTGACGGTCTTGGTATGCTAGTTGAGCAGGCTGCAGTAGCTTTTAAATTTTGGACAGGAAGCCAGCCCGATACCGAAAAAGTGTTATCTAGTTTAAGGGGATAGACGATCTATAGACCAAGAACCTTCTATAAATTTATAAATAAACCTATCATGTAAGCGGTTCTCTCTACCTTGCCAAAACTCAACACTAGAAGGTATGACACGATAACCACCCCAAAAATCAGGTAACGGGATATCTCCATTACCAAACTTAACCTTCATTGAATCGAACTGAGTTAACAAAGCCTGCCTTGAGGATAGGCGAGATGATTGTTGTGATGCCCAGGCACCGAGTTGAGAATCTTTTGGCCTAGAAGCGAAATACTTAATAGACTCTAGCGTTGAAACTTTTTCTACCCTGCCAGATATCTTTACCTGTCTTTCAAGGGCAAGCCAAGGGAAAAGCAACGCTGCATTTGGGTTCGAGTCAATATGTTTGGATTTTGTTGAGTTATAGTTGGTAAAAAACACAAACCCCTTGTCATCAAAAAATTTAAGTAGAACTGTCCTTATGCCTAACCCAGACTCAATAGATGTTGCCAAGCTCATGGCACTAGGCTCAATAACACCTGCCTCTTTGGCCTGAGAAAACCACACATCAAACTGCCTGAATGGGCTATCATCTAGATCAGACCTATTAAGCCCTCCCTTAGTGAATTCCCTCCTAAGACTAGTAAGATCGACCATCATTAGAATGGAAAAAACCTGTTATTTTTTGCCTCAGTCAAGTGGTTTGAAATTAAGTACTTGATTGGTGGAAAATTCTCAGCAAACCTAAGCACAAACTTTCTAACTTGTTTAACCATAGGGGCATCATTCGTGAATAGTGCTACAATCCCATTAGTGCCAAAAAACATAATCCTAGTCAAGTTAATGTGTTTTCTTTCGTACAACTTTAACAAACTTTTTGATCCAATATCTTGGCCATGATTGAGAGCCTCTTTAACTAAGTTCGCTAGTATATCCTGCCCCCTCAACCCTAAATTAAATCCGTGAGCAGTAACAGGATGCATACCAACTGAAGCGTCACCAATAAGAGCAAAGCGATCAGATATAAATGTCTGTGCATGGGTTGCTATTAAGGGGTAAGAGTGCCTATCTCCATCCTGACTCATGAGTCCAAATTTACCCTTGAATGAATCTGTTATCATGCCATTGAACTCATCTTCACTCATATCCAGCACTGCTTTTGACTTGTCAGTGCCTACAGTAAGAACAACCGAGGAAGAATTACCAACCATAGGCAATAATGCAATAGTTTGGCCATAATCAAAGCACTCCAGTGCGGTATTGTGATGAGCCAGCTCGTGATTCATTTTAGTCACAATCATGACCTTAGAAAAGTCCTTCATTACTGTTGGAATTCCTACCTTCCTTCGAATGTCAGAGAAACGACTGTCTGCTGCCACAACCAACTTGGTGTCTATTTTTTTACCGCTTGAAAGTAAGACTTGAGAAAACTCATCACCCTTATATACATCATCAACAGAAACATCCGTAACTATGTCAACGTTTTTAGAGTCTATAACCTTCTCATATAGCGCCTTTCTGATTTGGTAATTAGGGACTAAGTATCCAAGCGCCTCAATAGGAGAGTTGTCAACTGTGAAGTTTAGTAGTGAAGGTGAATCGCCATCAAAAACCTTTGCCTCTTTCAAAGGAGAAACCTCTTCTTGATTAATCAGCTCCCATACTCCTAGTTTTTTTAAGATCTTTAGTGATAAGTGGGTAAGGGCTATCTCTCTACCATCATCCTGTGGATTAGAAATATAATCAATGCCTGATCTTTCTACTAGCAATACATTGACATCAGAGTCCATCATAGAGCATGCAAAGCTGAGTCCTGCTGGGCCACCCCCAATTATTACGATGTCATATTTCATTTAAATAAATGCCTTGTTATTTGTTTATTTTATTAAGAGCTTTTTGAGCTCTATCGTCACCACTCTGTGCTAGTTTTTTTAGCCAGTAGGTTGCTTTATCCAGTGACCTCTCAACACCGACCCCTTTTTCATACATCTGGGCAACTTTGAATTGAGCCTCCTTGTGTCCTTTACGTGCTATAGCAATTAAGTATTCATAAGCTTTCTTTGCACTCTTATCAACCCCTTTCCCTTTCTCGAACAAGCGAGATAGATTATAAATTGCATCTAAATTATCCTCATCAACTGCAATCTTATAGTAATCATAGGCTGCCTTATAGTCTTTCTTCACACCTAGTCCAAATTCGTGCAGTATGCCTAACCTGAAGGCAGAATCATTATTGCCAGCCCTGTGTGATTTTGTATACAAATCTAAAGCTCTCGAGTAGTCCCTCTCAACACCCTTACCTCTCTCGTAAAGATATCCTAAAGGATAATACGCATCAATGTTTCCCTGTATTGAGGATTGTTGGTACCATTTAAATGCGTTACTAAAGTCCCCAGCATCTTCAAACGCTTTAGCATAGTAGTACTGGCCGTGACTGTTGCCGGATACTGCTGAGTCGATATAATATTTTTCTGCCAATTCAATATTTTTCTCTACCCCTTTGCCCTGAAAATACATCAAAGCTAGGTTGTACTGTGCATCGGCGTTTCCTTGACTAGCGGACACCTTGAACCAGCCAAACGCTCTTCTGTAGTCCTGCTCTATACCTATCCCCAAATAATACATTACGGCTAAAAAATACTGCGCATTGTCGTGGCCATTGTTTGCTGAACTCTTTAAGTATTCAATCCCCTTCTGGTCATCTTGCGCTACCCCCTTACCTTCAATATACATCAGACCTAGTGCGGTCTGAGAGTTAAGGTCACCCTTTTGGGTCTCGATTGAAAAAATTTCTGATGCCTTCTTGTAATCCTGGGTAACTCCATCACCATAATAATAAGCCCTACCCTGCTCATACATATCGCTCAATGCTAGTAATGGAGATGATATCGCTATAAAAAATATGAATACTAATTTCATAATGCTTAATTGTACCAACTACTGTGGTACGGCTTTATTGTTTGTGCATCATTATAAGCAAATTTGTGTAATTTAAACTTGATATATGCTAAACATAGTTAAACTGTATTAAAAATATTCGCTCTAATAATTAACATTAATTGTCTACTTATAAACAGGAAACTGTTTACATATATCTTCAACATCGCACTTTAATTTTTGCATCACATCAATATCACCTATATTCATTAGAGCTTCATCTATTATGTTTGCAATCTGTACAACATAATCTTGCTCTATTCCTCTTACTGATATTGGTCCTGTTCCTAGCCTAAGTCCGCTAGCTTTTTTGTCATCTTTAGGTATGAAGTTTCTGTTAGTAATTATGCCTATAGACTCAAGTACAGACTCTGCTTGAGCTCCTCCCACACCTTTAGTGGCAACATCAACAACAACCTGGTGAGTGTCTGTGCCTCCTCCCACTATGTGATAGCCTTTTTTTTCTAAGCTATAAGCAAGCAACTTGGCGCTCTTAATAGTTTGTTTTTGTATGTTAATAAAGTCATCCTCTTTGGCGAGCTTTGCAATGGTTGCTTTTGCTGCAATATTGCTAACAGAGCTAGTGCCTTGTGTTCCAGGAAAGACTGACCTGTCTACTGCATCGGCATATTTTTGCTTACAAAGAATTACACCTCCCCTACCTCCCATCATGGTTTTGAAGGTTGTGAAAGATACAAAATCAGCATACTGAATTGGGCTAGGTATTAATCTTGCTGCGACCAGCCCTGCGATATGCGCCATATCCACAAACAAGTACGCATCTACAGACTTGGCAATCTGGAACATTCTTTCATAATCTATAAGTCTTGGATAAGAGCTTGCACCAGCAACCAGCATTTTCGGTTGAAATTCAATAGCTTGCTTTGCCAAGGCATCATAATCAATTAGTTGAGTATCAAGATCAACGTTGTAGTGCTGAAAATCAAAACACTTACTTGTCATTGAAGCGAAATGACCATGTGTCAGGTGCCCCCCATGTGCCAGACTCATAGCTAGAACTTTGTCTCCAACATCTAGAACAGAAAAGTAAACAGCAAAATTTGCAGCGGAACCTGTGTGTGGCTGAACATTAGCGTGCTCTGCCTCAAACAAATCCTTAATCCTGTCAATGGCAAGATTCTCAATAACGTCAACGTATTCGCAGCCCGCGTGATATCTTTTACCAGGGTAACCCTCTATGGTCTTATGGTTAAGAACCGAGCCCATCTCTTCAAGTATTGATTTGGGCATATGATTTTCAGATGCAACCAGATCAATCGTATTCTCAATTCTTTGTTCTTCGCTCTGAATTAACTCAAAAATAACCGAGTCATTGGTTTTTAGTTCATCCATATTTTGTTTTCCATAATAAATATTTTGACTACATTGTAATCAAACATAAGCCACTATATTAAATAAATTAAAGCTCGAACTAAGCTTGATTAATGAGCCTCTTTATTGACTCGTACATAACTCTAGCGCCCCTCTCCCCTAGATGTATTTGATCAAAAAGGAGCCACTGCCCTTTTGACTCACCCACCTTGTCCCAGGGCTTTTTAAATATATAGTGCTGAATGCAGCCTCCCAGCATACGCCTAGCTATCAGAGAGATCTCCGGATTGTAGTTGTTACTAACAGGATAAGCCCTTTTATCGAGCTCGTCCCACATTAAATCTGATACGTTTAACAGTGAGACATTCTTTTCTTGAGCCATCTTGGTTATAAAATCGTTAAATTTAGATACATATTTATTTATCTCTGAGTCGTGGTACTCTCCTATAGGAGGTAATGTACATATTGCCATTCTAGGTACTACCGAAAGGTGATCAATCAGTTCTGGTAACATTTTTTTATAGTTTTCAAAGGTGGGCAACTCTGTTAGCTTGTTTCTAAGCATATATCTTTGTCCTGATGCCTTATCGAAAGAGCCCATCACGTCATTACTACCAATCATTAAGATAGCGATGTCTGGTTTACATTCAAGTATAGGTTTGATTCTTTGAATGACTTGGGATGTAAGTTCCCCGTTTATGCCTTCATTTAGAAATGCATCTTCTGGGAATTCCTTTCTTAACATACTAACCCAACACACTCCCAAATTTCCATGAGTCAACGAGTCACCAATACAAGCAACAATTCTGCCTCCTTTTTTTGGTCGATGACTTAGCATCTCTTGTGCTGTTCCTTTTGGAGGTGTTGCCAACAGAACTGCAACAAACACAAACAAGGATATAGCAATTATCAAAATTGCTAATATTGATATTAAGACAACTGTTAACATTATGTTCTGTTCATTTATTATGTGTTGTAATTGGTATTATATGAAATATAACCGCCAAAAACTAATAAGAAATTAAAATGGCGATCCTTTTAAGTCTTAAAGATACAGAACTTGAGCCATGGATTGAGTCTATATACAAAGAGCTCGGTTCAATGGAGTTGTGCATATATCCTGAGATAAAAGATAGAGAGGCCATTGAATATGCTATTGTTTGGAAGCATCCCCATGGAGACTTAAAGAACTATCCAAACCTTAAAGCTATACTCTCTTGTGGAGCCGGTGTGGACCATATTGTTGATGATCATGATTACCCTAAGTCGGTGCCAATTGTTAGGCTTCATGATGAAAAACTTAGCCAAGACATGTGTTTGTATGCCTTGCACTGGGTCTTGCATTTTCATAGCGATTACTATCAATACACCAACATGCAGCCTCAAAGGAACTGGAACCCACAACCCTTAAAGTTGCCTAAAAAGTGTCGCATTGGGGTAATGGGTCTTGGCACAATTGGTAAAAAGATAGCAGACACTCTGATCGGTTTTGATTTTAAAGTTTCTGGATGGGGGGCCACCAATAAACCAGAGATGGAATCGTTACCTTATTTTTATGGTACAGAACAAGTATCTGCATTCTTGTCTACTATAGACATACTTATTAATGTCTTACCTTTAACAACCAAAACCAACAATTTGCTAGATAAAAGAACGC
>Ga0206681_10000881_pt1 | contig 14704 bp, 14 predicted proteins | sample M150012015metaG_FD_161048 | JGI IMG/M metagenome (GOLD analysis project Ga0206681, IMG submission 161048) | Ammonia-oxidizing marine archaeal communities from Monterey Bay, California, United States - M1 500m 12015 | ecosystem: Environmental > Aquatic > Marine > Intertidal zone | place: USA...
CTTCTTCAGCTGTTTCTTCAGCCGCTTCTTCCGTCACTTCTTCAACCGCTTCTTCAGTTGCTTCTTCAGTTGCTTCTTCAGTCGCTTCTTCAGTTGTTTCTTCAGTTGTTTCTTCAGTTGTTTCTTCAGTCGCTTCTTCAGTCGCTTCTTCAGTCGCTTCTTCAGTTGTTTCTTCAGTTGTTTCTTCAGTTGTTTCTTCAGTCGCTTCTTCAGTCGCTTCTTCAGTCGCTTCTTCAGTCGCTTCTTCAGTTGCTTCTTCCGTCACTTCTTCAGTTGCTTCTTCCGTCACTTCTTCAGTTGTTTCTTCAGTTGCTTCTTCCGTCACTTCTTCAGCCGCTTCTTCAGCAAGTGCTGAATTTTTGTCCGAAATTTCTTTTGCCTTGGCTTCGTTTTGTGCTTTTTCTGTTGCCAGCTGCTCATCCTTCTTAGACTGAATTCCTTTTGCAATACTATCTGCATTCTTAGAAATTTTTGCAGTTTTCTCAGCTAACCACACCTCAAACTTCTTTTCAGCTTCTTTTTCATCAAAGGCACCTTTTCTTACTCCGTTTAGCAAGTGGTTTTTATACATTGCGCCTTTGTAGGACAAAATTGCTCTTGCTGTATCCGTAGGAACTGCTCCATTCTGCAACCAATTGACTGCTCTGTCAATCTGCAAATCTATAATAGCTGGATTTGTATTGGGGTTGTAAGTTCCGATCTTTTCAATGTATCGACCATCTCTTTTTGCTCTTGCGTCTGCCGCTACGATATGGTAAAATGGTTTTCCTTTCTTACCGTGTCTTTGCAATCTTATTTTAACTGCCATTATTAATCTTTTTATAAGGGTCCTAAACCCGGTTAATTAATCTATTCTATCCATCCGCAAATTGCATACTAATGCGTTAGAAGGCGGCAAATTTAGGTGATTTCACAAGAAAACAAAAAGATTCTGGACATTTTATTAATTCAGTAATGGTAGAATCGGAATCATGGCCTTTGATGGCCATTTTCATTTTTGTGAATTGATCAGTGATTGGTCTCTTTTTATGCTTGATTCAATACTGTTCCTTGTCGTTTGGAAAGTCTCCTGATCTGACATCTTCAATGTACGCACCAACCGCACCCATAATTTCCTGATAAAGGTTGTGGTACTTTCTTAAAAAACGGGGATTAAAATCATTATTGATACCTAGCATATCGTGGCTCACGAGAACTTGTCCGTCACAACCTGCCCCAGCTCCGATACCGATAACCGGGATCACCAACTCCTTTGAGACCTTCGAGGCAAGATCAGCGGGGATTTTTTCCAGAATTATCCCAAAGCATCCCGATGCTTCTAATAATTTGGCATCAGCGATGAGTTTTTCTGCTTCCTCTTTTTCTTGGGCCCTTACCACGTAGGTGCCAAATTTATATATCGATTGAGGCGTAAGGCCAAGATGCCCCATTACAGGAATGCCTGCAGATAAAATTCGTTCAATTGATTCAATTATCTCTGCGCCGCCTTCTAATTTCACTCCGTGTGCACCAGATTCTTTCATTATTCGGATAGCAGAATTTAGAGCTTCGATAGAATTCCCTTGATAAGTCCCAAAAGGGAGATCAACTATTACAAGTGCTCTTGTAACTGCTCTAACTACTGACGAGGCATGGTAGATCATCTCGTTCAATGTTATAGGCAATGTTGTTTCGTGCCCAGCCATTACATTTGATGCAGAATCACCAACCAGAATTATGTCCATTCCTGCTTGATCGATGATCTTGGCCATTGAGTAATCGTAGGCAGTGAGCATCGAGATCTTTTCATCCATCGATTTCATTTCATGAAGAATGTGGGTTGTAATTCGCTTAACTTCCTTATATCTCGACATTGATGAGTTATTTATAGTAGCAACCATTTTTAGAAGTTGCTTATATTTTCAACGCAAATTTACAAAAAGAACATAGCAATTAGACAAAGGTTCAGTATGGCTTCAAGAATTATGGTTATAAACCTTTAATACTTGATTTTCGACCTTTTGTATAACAGTGATGTGTAAATAACGTAAGATAATTACATTTGCATGTAATTAGCGAATGGAACAAATGAAGAATAGGGTATATATGAATGTTCAGTGTAGAGTGTTATGTATTATGATTGGTATCACCTTAGTTTTCGCTGCCTGCTCGACAGATTTCGAACTAAACATTCCGGTTGAAACTACGGTCGTCTATGGCGTTTTAGACCAAACTGAGGATACCCAGTGGGTTAAAGTGAACAAATCGTTTCTTGGTAATGGCAATAACTATGATTATGCAGCTATTAACGATTGTACAAGTTACGACAATGTTACTGTAACTGTTGAAGAAAACTCTAGTGGAATGATCTGGGCTTTAAATGAAATGTACGTGCCGGTTGATCCAGCCAGCGGTATTTTCTATACTGATTCTCAGAAGGTATATTATTTCGTGCCTTCAGCGTTAGACCCAAGTTCCACGTACACTTTAAAGGCAGAATTCGATGATAATCGACCCGCTGTCAGCTCAACGACCTCTTTGATCGGAAATTTTGATTTTGCCACTCTGTTCAAATACCAGCTTATTTCAGGTGTGGAATTTGAGAATGGGACGGGCTTAGCGAATTCTAATTATGTTGACAATTTTAAAATACAATGGGGTTTGGGTAGTGAAGCAAAAAGGTATGATCTGAACCTTCGTTTTCATTATACGGAACATTTTATAAGTGGGGGAAGTGAAGACAAGTTTATTAATTGGTATCAGGGCTCGCAATTAGCGGCTACTGCGGATGGTATAGGTCAGTTGGAAAAAGTGGTCAACGGCGAAGTGTTCTATGATTATCTTCAAACCCATCCTGATCTGGTTGATGTATCAAATGTATTAAAAAGAGTAGCTCGTAATGTAGAGTTCATTCTGACAGCGGCCCATGATGAGCTAAGTACATTTATTGAGATCAATCAGCCGGTGTCAGGTATAGTTACAGAGCGTCCAACATATACTAATGTGAGTAACGGGATCGGCATCTTCTCTGCACGATCAAAAGTGATCCTGGACAGGCCCTCCTCCCTTCATCCAAAGTTTACATTCAAAACGAACTCGGTAGAAGAGCTTTCACTTGGTCAGTATACCAACGATCTGAAGTTTTGCTCTGACTCTTTAGCCTATACCAGTGAGATGTTCTACTGCCCTTAGAAGATCTTAAATTACTTTACAACAACAACTTTCCGGGTAATTGTCTGGTTGATTCTTAAATGATACAGACCTTCATTCAAATGTGCAATATCAATTTGACTTCCTATTTCGGATAGCACGAGCTTCCCTTTGATGTCATACAATTCCAAGCTTGAATTGATGCCTGCACCTTTGACATAGATCGTATTTCTTGAAGGATTAGGGTAGATGGAAAATTCGCCTGCGGCTTGTTCTTTAACACCAACGCCATTACCCGTAAGCTGGAATGCATCAACTAGAAAACTAGCTCCGGGAGCTGCTTGGGTCCACGCCACAACAAGCATAGAGTCGGGGGTGGAGAAGATGTTAGTCGGAATACTAAATGGTTGATAGCTTCCCGTAGTTGCATCTGAAATACCCAAACTGATGATATTACCAGCTACAATACTACCTCCGTTCTTAAACAAGACCATGGCCCAGGCACTGTCTAATGCATGGACCGGATTCCATTTGTACGCGCCTTCAAAATCTGTTGGCATCGATGTGTACGGAACTCCGCCTGAGAATCCAAAACCAAGGTCAATGCTTCCATTCGTCAGGATTGAATTTATCGTGTCACCATCAAAATCCTGCACCATCAATTCTGCGGCATAGCTACCGGAATAGGCATCTGTTGATTTTGCGGTTGAAACCATCCCAAGATAAGCCCCCCAATCGTTATAGGTTTCCCATCCATTAGGGTCTTCATAGGAAATGTCTGTCCAATTTTCGAAGCTATTGTTCGTAGGGTCCACATTTGCTCCTCCATTGTTAATTATTTCAACCTGATCGATCTGGATCCAGCTACCCGGAATTGCAAAATCTTCGAATGCATTGCTGCTGGCAGCAGCAAAAATTATTGTGTCATGAGCTACGCCAGTAACAGGGTATGTAAGGGTGGTCCATGAGGTTTGGGTTCCGGTAAACTTCCATATGCTCAGCATGGGGAAGGCCCCTCCGTGCTGGATCAGAGCTATAGTCGCAGAGTCTCCGGGCATTACGTCGTATTTTACCCGGATCCTTAATGAATCGATGTTGGCAGAATGTTGTTCACCTCCCATAAAGTTTCCAGCACTGTCTATATCTGCAGCGCCAGTCATTATGTACCCGAAGGCTGAATCTCCAAAATAATCCAACGTCTCCAGCAATAAACTGTAAGACATATGAGCCGCATCAGTACTTTGACTTGCTGTAGTTACCCCGGGCCATTCAGAATTTGAAGTCCGCCAATTGTCTAGGTTCTGGCCTACAACTGATGAAGTCCATGATTCAAAGTCGCCATTGTTTATTAAGCCAACCTGTGAGTGCCATAACATTGGAGAAAGAAGCAAGATCAGCGTAGAGATATTTTTCATTTGACTGTAGTTTTAGGGTTAATTGTACAATGTACAAATTAATTTTCCTGCTTTAGCTCGATCAGGTGGTTCTCCAGTTTGATGTTTCCGAAATAGGTCACTGACAATAATTCTCCTCGTTCTATTGTGAGTTGATATTTCTCATCGGCAGTTTGTTGATAGTACGTGCGACTATCGGAATACTTCGTTTCCAGAATAAATTTGAAATCTGTAGCATATACTGTGTCTACAATAAATTCTCCGCTATACGTACTTCTATTGCCGAGAAACTCCCCAAAATCAAAGCCGCCGTTTGCATTATCTGAAAGAGGTATTCCAGCAAAACGCTCAAAATGGCCGGTGTTCAGATCATTGGCAATTTCAGCAGCTACTTTGTCAGAAGCTTCAAATGCACTTTCTTGTTGAATGTTCCCAAAGAACATATATCCTAAAATGATAGCCGCAACGATTCCGACCAGATCTGCTATAAGTCCTGCTTTAACTGCATACCTGGTTTTTTTAATACCAACTGATCCGAAATAAACCGCGAGCACATAAAATGTAGTTTCTGTAGAACCTTGAAGGATAGAGGTTAGTCTACCGGTAAAGCTATCAACCAACACTGCCTCGTTTCCCCATGACTCAACCATCATTGCCCGAGCACCTCCGCCACTTAGAGGTTTCATCAAAGCGGTAGGCAGCGAGTCCACAAATGCAGTATCCAATCCGCAAAGTGATATTAACCATGCCAGCCCGTCAATGAGCCACCCCATGGCTCCTGAGGCCGTAAATGCACCTATGCCAACCAACATGGCGATCAGGTAGGGCACGATCTTAATGGCGACATTGAACCCATCTTTTGCCCCTTCGATAAAAGCTTCGTATACATTTACCTTCTTACGTATCGCCAGGAGCAGGAATGTGATGATTATGGAAAAAATGAGGGAGCCCGATGCTATTTTAGAAAACTGGCCGAGTGATTCTTGGTCCAATCCTCCTAGGAACCAGATCAACAGTATCATTAACAATGTCCCACCTCCAAGATAAGCAAGCACCACCCATTTGAACAGATTGATCTTTTGGATGATAGACACCGTTATTAACCCGGCCAATGTACTGAAATACGTAGCGATCAATATGGGAAGAAAAACAGCGGTTGGATCGGATGAACCAGCAGAAGTTCTCAATGCAAGTATGCTAACGGGTATAAGTGTTAATCCCGAAGTATTCAGAACCAGGAACATGATCTGCTCATTCGAGGCTGTATCTTTTTTGGGATTTAATTCCTGGAGTTGATCCATCGCTTTCAAGCCGAGCGGTGTAGCAGCATTATCGAGTCCAAGCATGTTGGCACAGAAATTCATTACAATTGAACCTCCTGCCGGATGGTCCTTTGGGATCTTAGGGAAGATACTTGTAAATAATGGATTGACTAATCTTGATAGCGCTTTTACAGCACCACCTTGTTCACCGATTTTCATGATCCCTAACCAAAGGGCCAATATTCCGGTTAATCCGATAGACAATTCAAACCCAAGCTCAGCCCGTTCAAAAATAGCATTAACAATATCACCGAAGACGTGTCGGTTCTTTTCGATCATCTCCTGACTTGCACCTATGATCTCGGCATTACCTTCCTGATAATAGCTGAATATCAGCTTGATTATCGCAACGACGAATGCAACCAGAAAAAACCCAATCCAAATGTAATTCAGGACCATACAACGAATTTGCGAAAAGAAAGAAAAGGCTTGAGCCTACCTACAAACAACTTTTGCAGAAGTTTTTCAACAGTTGGGTTCCGTTTTCACCGGAAGACTCAGGATGGAACTGTACCCCAAAAACAGACTTTTCGGGATGTTCCATTGCCTCATTAACGCATACCCGGGAAGATGCCAAATGAATCCAGTTTTCAGGTATATCAATGGCTTCGCAATGGTCTTGATTGAAGCTGAAATCATCTATGTCAGACAAGATCAAAGATTCTCCTCGCTTATCGATCGTCATATTTGTTCTGCTTGGTTCACATTCGAATGCTTTTGCTCCATAAAGTAATCCAAGTATTTGATGCCCAAAGCAGATGCCAAGAATAGGGAAGGGGTGATCCCGGAGAAATTTCAATTGATCAAGGTAAGGCTGTGGATTCGTTTTCGTGATTAAGATGGGTGCTCCACTTACGATTATTCCGTTATAACCAATGGCATCACTTGACGTAATCGATTCCCAAGATATTGTAACGGACTCCTGATCTATATCAGCTAATTTTTGTTCGATCAATGGCACTTTAGTACTCCCACAATCAATTATTAAGAGTGTGTTTCCCATTGATCAGTCTATATTAGCTTCGATCCAGCCCAATACGTCCTGATACACTTCTTCTTTATTGGTTTCGTTTAACATCTCGTGCCTTCCACCCTCGTATAGCTTCATTTCCACCTGATGATTATTGCTGAGCATCATCTGATATATTTTTTGAACGCCTTTCCCATAATCTCCAACGGGGTCCATTGTGCCTGCGAATAACAGGTAGGGAACCTTAACCATACGCTTGACATTTGCAGGATAATTGATGCTAATAATTCCTTCCAGCAGATCTGTGAAAAATTGAGACATGAAAATTTGCATGCAGAACGGATCATTTATGTACCTATCTACAACTTCTTCATCCCTAGTGAGCCAGTCTTTTTTTGTTTTCGGATTTTCGATCTTCTTATTAAAATCACCAAATGCCAGTTTATCCAATAGCTTGGATCGATTTTTCTTACCCACCCACCGACTGTTTGCCGAGGCAATTAGCTTACCGGCTCTGCCCAGAAATCCGGGGTCACCTGCAGTTGCCGAGAAAATGTATCCCTTAATACGATTTTCACCGGAAAAACTGATAGATCGAGCAACAAAGGACCCCATGGAGTGTCCAAGGATGAACACTGGCAGATCGGTTTGGGATTGTATATAGCTGATCAGAGCACGTTGGTCCTGAATGACCTTTTCCCATCCATTTTCCATTGCAAAAATCCCCACGTTATCAACAATTTCAGCCGTTTTCCCATGCCCCCTCAGATCGGAAGAATAAACCGTGATTCCTTGCTCGGTCAGGTAAGTTGCGAAATGATCATATCTCGCTGCATATTCACTCATGCCGTGTATAATGATCAATACTGCTTTTGGGTTTTCGCATTGCCATGAATAGCCCACCAGATCGAACTTGTTGTAACCCTGAAAATTAAAGTTAGAGTAATTCATGAGCCCTTCTTTTGTTTTTTGAAGTTTGGGATATGTGTGATGATATCTGAGATTAAAGCTAGTATTTTAGCCAAGAAGGGCAAAAACATATTTTGTTACGGCATGCATTTGGTTTTGATTATTGATCTGTCTAACCTTTTTATTCATTCTTCTTCTACACGACGAAAAACGGTAATATCCATAATCTCTCTTTTGGTTACGAATATCTGATTCCCCGAAACTTTCCCTTCAAAATAAGCTCTAGCAGGCTCAAGATCTCCACTTATTCCTTCTTGAAGCGGTGTGATGATCAGGATTGAATCCTGCACTGAGTAAGAAGCAAGAACAGGCCTTAGCTTTTCTGGACTATTTTGCGCGAGCTCTAAAATGGAGCTTTTAGATCCGTTCGATTCAATTTGATAAAGGATTCCATTCGGCAAGAAATAGAAATAAAATTCTGAATATTGTTTATCCGGCCTTGAATCTGTTATTTCAGCAGCCTGAGTGATTGTCATGTTTGTAAATACCTTGGTTTTTTGATAAAGTCCGGACAGGGTCTGTTTTTCTTTATGAACGCTTATGGTTCCGTTTTTTTCATTTCCGGATTGAGCTATTAGATCAGTTAAAATGAATAAGCTAAAAAGCGTTAGAATAAAAAGTCTCATCATTTCGCTACAGTAAAGTTTTTCCCATCAATTGACTGCCTTCCGCCGTTTTCCGTTACTTGCATCACCTCACTGAACATAACCTGAGTCCCACCATCAGAAGTGCTTAATGCTTCCATTGCTTTCTGGCTAAAACATCTTCCTGCTTCCTTGAACTGCAATACCTTAGCGCCATTATCAATCATCAGTGTCATTTTGAAAGAGGCTAAGGTTCCATTCTTGACATCCAGACAAGACAAAATGGAATCAAGATTAACCTCTCCTGATTTCCAAACTCCGTTAAAAGCATATTCCAATTTATTCGATTCTTCTGCCTGTGCTATTGCTGATACGCAGATCAGACTCATGCAAATTGATATGATCGTCTTCATAATTATTTTCTTATTACAAATTTCATTCCGGGGAAGATGATGTCATCACCTTCTTCATTATACCCCAAAATATTAATGAATTCTACCTGAGACCCGGTACTCAGTTTTTTCAATATGTCGTAATTACCACCGGTAAAACATCCTGTTTCATTTTTCACAAGCTTCCAGTTCCCTTTGCTGTCTTCAACGATCACCTCGAATTTATTAATTACGCCAAGGGTTGGTTCAAGGCATTTGTCGAGCAAAAAATCCCGAAGTTTCAAAGATCCACCATCAAGCCCTGCGAAGTAGACTATGGGTTTTAGATCGCTTCGTTCTTTTTGGATCTTTACAGTGCCGGTAACTTGGGAATAGAATGGCATCAATAAAAATGTTAAGCCAACAAGTAATACTAATTTCATTCAGTACATTTGGTCAAATATACGTCAAGTTTCATTTTTTTGCTATAGGCAGCCCTGACACCTAACCATATTTGCGTTGAATTTGCCTGTCCGTTGTACCTATAGATCTCGTTTGAATATAGCGATTTCATTTCCATATAAATTTCTCCCTGGTAAAGCTCGTATATTCCAATTTCTTCAACATGCTCCATTGGAAGTGTGTGAATTTTTCTGAAATGAAACTTTGGTTTTTTCCTTGATCGAAAAAAACAGACATCCTGATTGTTAATGAAGTAAAAATAATATCTGGTCAATCTGTTGAACAGTCTTTTTTGTGGACGAGAATTCTCAACGATTTTACCCGAATAATACAAGCCATTCATGTATATTAAATCGTTCTCCGAACTAAACGAATTTGAAGATTCTGAAATATCGCTTGTTTTGTTCTTCTTAATTGTAATGGTGCCGGTCCGCTGTCCCATTGATTCTATGCTTAGTAGAAATGCAACAGTTATACATAGAACTCTGACCATACTCAATCAATAACCGAGTTTGTTTCTTAGCTCTTGTCGTGACATAAGGCTAGCATCAAATAGATTCACCTTAAATGTATGCTCCTTGGTTTTTGGCGGTATTGAACGCATATAATCCGCGTCGAAGAATCCCAGGTCACCAGAAGTCGACAATGCCAGCAAAAGATTGTCCTCCTTGGGGTTCCACCTTAGCTTTTCAAATTCCGTGCTTGAGTAACGGTAAACAGCATTTGTATTCATTTCTATCAGCTGCGCATTTTCCAGTAACAATGGATTGCCGTATTGATCAGTAAATGAAGCCACTGTTTTTTGTCCGTTTGGTTTCGCAGCTATGGTCTTGTCAGAATTGTAAATGCCGAATGACATAATAGAAAAAACTCTACTAACCTTTGTTCTGAAACTAAGTTTTTGATCTGATGGTCTATTGTTGTTAAATTCTTCAATACTCAACCTGTATTGGACCAAAAGCTTTCTCTGCAGGTCTTTAGCATCTTGCAGATCCTTCAACTTTCCCTGAAATTCAGCTTCTCTCTGTGCTTCGAATTCCAGTCTGGAATTTAACTCTTCTTCGTACCCCTTGAACCTGTCCTGGAACAGGAGCATTGCTTTATCGTAAGATTTCCCCTTTAAAGCGGGGTATACTTCAAACACTCTCACTTCTTTTCCTTTTGTTAAAGTGATATTGTAGGTCTCTCCTTCCACTTTTTCACTGATTCTGGCATCGGTCCATTCGATGTTGAAGACCTCGGGGGTGAATGTCTTCTCGGATGGAGCCACTTCAAAGACCACATCTTTGTAATTGTTCAATTCAGGGAAGTCAGCCGGATCGACGGCGAGATCGAAGCTGTAATTCTTTTCATTTACTTTTTTTGGTTCCAGTGGCTTTTCTTTCCGCTTAGTATCGGTTTGTTCTATGGCCTCCTGGAGTGATTGCTCCGCGGATTCTTTTTCGGTTGTTATGCGTACGATCTTATTCTGACATTCCACAATCTCAGGAAGCTGCATATATTCTTCTTCCGTAAGCGAAGCGATCAGATCTTTCGAATTCTTTTCTATTATCTCATCTTTTCCTTCATTGCTCCACTGACCACTTTTCTGATCTAAATAGTAGACATTAAAGGTCGGGCTGGGATTATTTGATTCAAGGCTGATCTCTATCGCTTTATCCGATTGGATATTTATGGGTTGCTCATTCTGAAACCCTTGAATTTCCAGCATTCCGGCAGACTCAAAGTTATACGTAATCCCTGCGGAATCGTAGCTCATCGGGATGCCGCTGAACAGGATGTCTAATTGATCGTGGAATTCCCGGTATCTGATCTCAATTTCACCTCTCAACTCGTTGCCGTTTTCATCTTCAAACGCCATTGGAGGGATTTTTATTATCGACCCGGTTGGATGAACAAATTCACCTCCCGTTTCTGCCTCTACAAAGTAGCTGGAGTATTCTACGTCAAGTTCTTTAATAGGAGGATTTACACACGGTGTGTCGTCATCGTAGTTGAAGTCTGCCTCCGCAAGAGGTTGATTATTTGTTTCAGATGCTTCATTGTTGCTATCTGCTTCATCACCATTGATCAAAATTGAAGCAACTGTAGTTGTTACCACGACAATAGCAACTCCAATAATTGTATTAAACCATGTTGTTTTGTAGAATGGTGGTTTTGTGATCGGCTTTGCACCAGTTAATACAGTGTCAAAATTTTTTCTGGTTGCAATTTCTTCGGATGTTAAAGGCTCTCTGTCTATGTTAATCTTTCGTTCTTCCATGATACTTATTCCCTACGGAATTGTTTTTGAAGTTTTTTGAGAACTCGGTAGGCCCTGACCTTGGCGTTATTTTCGGTCAGATCCATAATTTCTCCGATTTCTCGATAGGAGTGTTTTTCAAAATATCTCAATTCGATCAGCTGAAGGTCATTTTCTGGTAATTCTGCGATTAAATTAATCAGCTCCATTTTGAGTCCTTCGTTACAATCTTCGTCTAATTCTTCTATTATTTCATAGACGTGAGAAGTTTCAATGTTGACAGTCCTATTGGCATTACTCTCTTTAAAGGTTTGGTACACCTCGCTCTTAGCAATTCTATATAGCCAAGAAGCGAATGGGACCCCTCTAAACTGGTATTTGTGAATATTTGTAAGTGCTTTCATAAATACCTGTGAAGTAACATCAAAGGCTAAATCCTTATTATCCATGCGTTGCCAGGCGTATCTGAAAATCTGTTCGTGGTACTTGTTATATAAATACTCGAACTTTGCCGGATCCTTTTTAGAAGCTTCTACATGAGAATTTTCCTCTAACAGTTGATCTTTTGATTTGTGATACCTACCCTGTGTGTACATGTATTCAGAAGAATTTATGGTTAACATTACACTCCTTTCTACTGATTTACTTCTATAACATGAATCAATAAAAAAGTAACACGTTAAATAAACAAAAATGTCTTTAACGAGTTAAGATGTTCAGAAACAAAATGTTACTGTAACCTGTGGGAGTGAAAAACTAAGGTGATATTACGTGGATTAACAGAAAGCTAATAGTAACTACGCAGATTTATTTATTTTGTTGCCCTAGGCCCTGAGAAATATTGTGTAAAGTGCCAAATATACGATCCCAGAAGATGTTGCTCAGGCCGAAACCAAGTGAGTGGTCTTTATAATGGTGCATCATGTGATTGGTCTTTATCTTCAAGAACCATTTCCCTTTATAATTTGAATGGTGCGTTGCAAAATGCATCATGTCGTAGGTAACATAGCCAAGTGTGAACCCTGAAGTAAATGAGAAAACGAGACTCATATTGAACCCGAAACAAACACAAAATAACCCGAATAGCACTAGAGCAAGAGCCAGACTTGCACCTGGCGGCATCACCAGTCTTTTTGAGTCATTCGGATGGTTGTGATGAACGCCGTGGACAATGAAATGGACACGTTCTCCTATTTTGCCTTTAAGGTCCAGATGAAAGAAATATCGATGTAAAAAATACTCAAATAGGGTCCAGAAGATGCCTCCGCCGATGAATATGGAAAGAAATGTAACCCAATATAGCTCGTAGCTATTCAATGCCAAATATATCATCCACGCAATGAGTGGCAGATAGATGATCAGTACTACGGAGAAATGAACCCTGGAGAAGTAATCCAAAAAATTATTTTTGAACATCCTGGGTGATTCGTCCAGTTTGGAAACAAAGGGTTTGTTTTTTTCCACATCTTAAATGTAGAAAACTCATTAACACCAAACGCTTTTTGAATTTAGTATATAACATTAAAAGGTTAAAATACTTTTCAACATTTCAATTCGTTACATTTAGCACGTGCAAAGAACAATAGACAGACAAAAGATAAGATCTTTAGGAGGGTTTGAATTTTTGGCCAAACAGGCTGTGGAAGGATTTATTACCGGAATGCACAAAAGTCCGTTTCACGGATTTTCTGTAGAATTTGCTGAGCACCGACTGTACAACAAGGGCGAATCAACCAAGCACATTGACTGGAAGCTTTATGCTCGTACGGATAAATTATTTGTAAAACGCTATGAGGAAGAAACAAATCTTCGATGTCAGCTGGTGATCGATGCGTCCAGCTCAATGTATTTTCCCAGTAAAGATGAATGGAATAAGATCAATTTTTCGGCTCATGCGGCGGCGGCGCTGGCTTATTTGTTTCGGAGACAACGGGACGCAGTTGGGTTGAGTTTTTTTTCGGACAAGCTTGAATTGCATACACCTGCAAAAAGCAGTCTTGCACACCATAGGTTTATTTACTCAGAGCTGGAAAAGGTGTTGTTTGATTTTGAACCGGCACAACAAAAAGCGACTTCAGTGGCTGAAAATCTGCATGCGATTGCTGAGAATATTGCAAGAAGAAGTCTGGTATGCATCTTTAGTGATATGCTAACAAGCGAAAATGCAGAGGATGTTTTTTCAGCTTTGCAACATTTGCGGCACGCGAAACATGAAGTAATTGTTTTCCATGTGCGCGACGAAGAAAAAGAGATCAATTTAGAATTTGATAACCGACCATACACTTTTGTAGATATGGAAACGGGGGAGACCATTAAGCTTAATCCGAATCAATACAAAGACAAGTTCAGACAATTGGCCGATTCAAAAAAGCGGGATTTAAAGCTCAAATGTGGCCAATACATGATCGATTTTGTGGATTGCGACATACAGTCCGGGTACGACAACATTCTGTTGCAGTATCTTATCAAAAGACAGAAAATGATCTGACGATAACTTAAGGTCTTTGATCTTTGTTCGCCTGCTGATGTAGCAATTGCTCTAGCTCCCTAATGCGTTGGTCCAGTTTTTCATAATCCGCAGACGAATTCGCTTTCATTTCGTCTTCGTTGAGAGCATTGCATTTTTTTGGTTTGTAGAACCTGCCTGGCTGGAGTAATATTTCTACAAAATCATTATCAATATTCTGGTTCCGGACAGCATAACCAATAACCGGACCTTCTTTTGTTGCCAACTGTCCAAGCCCTTTTTGGTTAGAGCTGGTGATGAAATCCCCGGAAACTATAAGTCTTTCCGAATCCACTAGTTTGACAATGACGCGCCCTGTCAATCCTACCGGGGGGCCTTCGCTTGGATCATTCAATACAACGGACGGCTCTTTAGAAATAACCCCAACCATATTATTGGAATATTCATGATCACACAATTGATATTGATTATCCTTATCTGTAACTAATGCAATAATGTATCCTGGTTCCACCCCATCAATTACAGGAAAGTATTCAGCAACATCACCAACTGATTGGTTTGAGTTGGCATAAACCCTTCCTCCAGCTATAATATCGCCATTTTGAGCTGAGACAGAATAATGGTAGTATACTTTAGCCCTCATACTCTCATAGTGCGAATTATTATCTATACATACAGAACAATCATCATTATAATCCCAAGCCCAGAAGTAAACATTGCTGGAAGCAGCAGAAATAACACTAGGCGCATCAACAGCTTTATTAATTATAATAGGCCTATAACCAGATCCGAAA
>Ga0206681_10000883_pt1 | contig 14658 bp, 10 predicted proteins | sample M150012015metaG_FD_161048 | JGI IMG/M metagenome (GOLD analysis project Ga0206681, IMG submission 161048) | Ammonia-oxidizing marine archaeal communities from Monterey Bay, California, United States - M1 500m 12015 | ecosystem: Environmental > Aquatic > Marine > Intertidal zone | place: USA...
GGGCGCTCAGTGACTCGTTGACGTTGTGTTCCATTACGGGCCTACTTGAAATCTGACGTTGGCGTTGAGTGTTCGCATGGCGTCGATCGAGGTTCGTAACGATAGCAACTTTTCACGCTTCGCCTTGACGAGAGCCTCGGCGCATTTAAAATCAAACTGCGTGTCTGCCAACTTGTAGTCGGCCCACGACTCCCGCTCCTTGATTGACCCCTTGGCGGACAGATACTCCTTGGCCCAACTGCCCTTATAGCGCGACTCTTTCTTTGCAGCATCTTCCGCCAACTGCTCGAAGGCCTCGGTTTCGCTCTCCAACGTTTCGATCAAGTACATGAGTTGGTTCTCAATGTCGACCTGACTAATTGGCTGTGATCGGTTCACCGTTTCCTACTCCTGTCATCATCAGCAATGGCTCCCAATCAATATTGTCAAGAGCCTTAAGGTTCTCTGCGGCCCATGTGTACTGACTCTCGCCGAGTCGCTGGACGCCCATCTCGCGAAGCACCCAGGCGTCGATGCGATCCTCGATGCCCTTGCCCGACCAAGATCTGTTCGTCTTAAACGACACTGCTGAAATGACCTCAGCCTTACCGGCATTCCCGCGACCGGTAGCGAACTTGGCCCGCGAGGTGGGGGGCACGATCACATAGGGGATCCACGCCTCCTCAAATGCCACCTTCAACACTCCGCCGAGTTCCCCTAGAGAGTGTGCTCGAGTGCGCGAACCATAGGAATAGCCCTCCATAATCACACACTTGATATTTTCTTCCACACATACGCTTAAGACATAATTACGAATATCCATTAACCGGTGCACGTCTTCTTCGTATGAGTGGTAGGCAACGCCAGGGTCGTCACTCACGCATATCCCCGTTGAGGTGAGGGACGGGTCGAGGCCCAGAAGGTTCACTGCATCCAACTCCTTTTGGCCAGACCTAGGTCCACGGCCAGTTGTGGTTCCCGACCGATTCGGTCGTGGCATCGACGACAAACTGCCATGCAGTTGCTTTCGTCGAGAATGGATCCACCCTGAGAGCGTCGTTTCAACTCGTGGATATCGACACTCCCGCTTCTGACATAAGATCTTTTCCCATCATGCGATGCCCATATCGGGCAGGCTTCGCAATACGGACGGTCCTCGAGCATCCGTCGGACCAGTTTGCGGCGCTCGACATATTCGCGCTGCTTCTTCTTGCTGCGACTACGCATGGCCGGAGCCTACTCTCATTGAAGAGACAGAGAATCGACTCTGTCGAACTCCCATTTGTTGTCAAGGGTGGCCCATAACGCCCGGTCAACCGCAGTGTCCTCAAGATCAAAGTCACGCAACATGTTTCTATGGGTGCTGATTGCCCGACGGTAAAATTCTGCCGTCTCCCATGGATTCTCCTCCATGGGTTCGTCCGTGTCGATCATGGTCATGACCTGATCGAGTCGACGATCGACATGAAACTTGAACCGTTCTACCCGAGTCTTCCGCTGCCCGTAGGCACGTTCTGCCTCGTCGGCCAAACGCTTGCCCGGCCTGCCCATGCCTCCGTATCGGACTGAATCGGCTTCGGCATCAGTGGTGATGTTCTCAATCTGTTCGTCCAGATTGGCGACGAGAGCCAGAAGGGCCCTCCTCCAGCGATCCCAGTTACTCTTCTCCGTAAGCGTGTCACGTTGTTGTACTGATGCGCGATTCTTTACGTCGTCAGCAACCATCCTTGCAAAAAAATCGTCAGGTATTTGACTCACTCGATCCCCTTTGTCCATTCCGGACAGATCCCTTTGTAACTACACCAGCCACACAGAACAGACTTCTGTGCTGGGAAGTTGTCATCCTTGCAGGCCTGATCTACGTCACGCTTGACATCTTCGATGTACTGAGTCGTTTCCGCTATGTCCGCAGGACCAAACGGAACCTCATGCTTGATTCCGTCTTTCAAATACAGCAGTTCCAGATTGGTGGTTTGCCCTATTCCCAGTGTGTCGACAAGCGTTCCATAGATGCGAAGTTGCAAGAACCGTTGATCCACATATTCAGCGCGTGGCGTCTTGCCGGTCTTGTAGTCGGAAATCACAACTCCACCGTCTTCATCAAGCGTGAACCGATCGATGAACCCCTTGATAGTTATACCCGATACTTCGCCATTGAGTTCAAACTCAATCCCGTCAGGCTCGATCCCTTCCGGGTCTTCGATTTTCCACAAATTCTCGATGCACCACCAGGCCTTCCAACGGAACAGCCGGTATTCCTCTGCATCCGGAACGAGAGGCTTTACCCTTTTCTCCCAGTTGCCGCTGTCCCACGTTTCGCTAGCCAGAGCCTTGGCCCGAGCCTGCGTGCGATCCGTGGGTTCCACCTTGTACAACTCTTCAAGAACGTCGTGAACAAAGTTCCCCATCAACGCCTCCTTGCCGGAGGGGTCGGGAATCTTGTCAATCTTGTTGTACTTGAACTTGAGCGGACACTGACGGAAGGTCCCCATTGACGAGGGCGACAGGTGCGGGGGCGGTATGGCTGTCATACCAAGTACCCGTGAGTCAAACTAAAACCTGCAGGTCCGGTGGACGGTTGGGCAGGGGCCAGATCCACGCCGGGACATGCGTTTACGTCAATCGGCTCGATGGTCTCAACCATCCTGAACATTTCGGCCCCATCGATCAAGTCCTGAAGGTCGGACTTGGAGTCAAGCATCTTGGGAGTGATCTTGGCACCGTCGGTTGGGAGGGCGCCGGCAATGTTGTCCATGGCCACCTGGGTTTCGTGCTCTGCGGTCTTGTCGCTGATCCCGTTAGGTGATTTCCGGATCGTGGCGTCACAGATCGCGGGTCGAAGGTCGAGCGACATGTTCAAGAAGCCGTTCTCGAACGTGATGTCACAATCAGCAATCAGCAGGAAGTCTTGGAAATCTGCCTCTTTCTGCTTAATCCACTGGCGGCGCATGAGGCCTTCAAGCGGGGGCATACCACTGGCCTTAACGGCTTGCGCCCGTTCTGCGAAGCGCTCAGCCATCTTCTGAAAGGAAGCAATCGTCTCGGGAGTGTTCATCAGATACTCGTCCCTATTTTTTTGACTTGGGTTTATTCTTCATTCTCTCGGCTTCCTCTTCCCTGAGGCGAAGAAGTTCCTTACGGGTGAATGTGTCGAAATGGGTTCGCTGGATGCTGCCCATTATTTGAAGCGATCCTTAACGTGGTCAATCGGGGTGTCGCAGATATTGCAGAACCCCTCGTATCGCCTCACCGCTACACCGCCCATAAAGTGGCGCACGCACGAAGAGCACTTCCAGTAGGAGTCTTTGGCCCAGGTCTTAGGCTTCGACAACTTCGGCACCAAGGTCGATCTCGACACACTTGTCAATCAATGCGGTGAGGTCCGCAGCGTTGGCGGTCTGCAGGGTGGGCTTTGCCCGATCGCCAGCGAAGCCCTTCCAGAACTCACCCAACGCGACCTTCTGGTCTTGGTCGAACTTCTCGGTGAAACTCTTGAAGTTGCCCCACAACTGCTCAATCGCGGGATCAACATCCACCTGACCCTGTTCATGCAGGAGCGCTTCCTCCGAACGGGACAGGTAAAGGCCCACGCCCAGTCGCGTGGCTGCCTTCTTCAAGGCATCAGATTCCGCCGTCTTGTAATCGTTTTCGAGAGCCACAACATCACCGGTCTTCCTTGACCGGTTGATCTCCGTGCCTCCGTGGGCCTCCATCTGGACTGTGTTCCCATCTATGTTTGCTGTAAGGCACACATGGGCGATGATGTAATCCGGCTCAAGGAGATCACGCGTGCAGGTCTTGGTCTGAAAGGACCAGTTCCCTACGCCTAATACGTCATTAAGCCGGGCCATCACTTCACTCACGGGAACAAACTGGAACGACACTCCACCCTTATTCAGGGTCCCCTCCACTTCGGGCGGGAACGGTTCGGAAAGTCGCTTAAATTGATTCATACTGCTTCACCCCTTCTAACTATGATGCTTATTTTTGGCTCGGACGCATTGCAATAATTATCTGGATTAAGTCCGATCTTATTTAACTCACCAACTCGCCAATATGACGGCTGAAGATAGTCGAGAAATTGCACCATCATTTCCCTCGGCGTTAGCATTACTTCGCCGGTTTCCATGTCGATTGATGACTGGGAAATGCGGTCAGCCACATCCGCAGCAAGATCCTTATGGCGCCATCCGGATCGGTTGGATGCCATCTTGCGTTCGATCTGCGCCCCATCTCTCAGGCCGACGATCTGGTTACTGTCCATGTAGTCGCCGAGCCGGTTGGCCAGCGTGTCGTAAACGGTGGCCATGTCTCGCTTGGCGAGATTCATCTCAAGCAGCAGTTCGGCCATCTCATCGACCTCGCGGTCGATGTCGGTGAACGCCTTGATCTTGAGATCGATCTCCGCTAGGTGGTCACGAAGTGCACGAACATCATCAGGTGTCATTGAGCCTCCGGGCATTAGGTGGGGAGGGGGATTTCAAACTACAATAGCGGCTCGTTTGCGCTGAGGCAAGCCTATGCCCGTGACGTGTGAGAAGGCTCCCGTGGCCGAGTCGACCTGATCGTCATGGGCGCAGGCCTCGGGGAACGCCGACACCTCATCCAGCCAATCGGTAAGCCACTTACCCCTCACGAGACGCACGTTGCCGTTGGCCACGGCTGCAGCGAACGGACGAGCCCTGGTCACCTTGTCGCCGGTAGCCCTGATGCCCATGAGGTCAAATCCCGGCAAGACGTACCGGGCATACTGATCGATAAGCGCTTTGCCTGATGAGCCGGGCTCTTGCTCTATCCGGATCGGCACAGAACGACCATCCTCGTAAGCCGTCTGGGCTATCAGGTTCTCAATGTCCTCGCCCTTGCCTCGATGCCGTCTCACATCCAGAACGTAGGAAATGCCCTTATCGAACAACATGAGGGTGCCAACGGTCCAGTCGGGATCCGGATTCGATTGGCTCGGCTCGGTTGCCGCCAAATCCCAGAAGCGCACGGCTCGAGCCATCGGGCTAAGTGTCGGCACCTCGTCGTTTTCCATAATCACAATTGACTCACGGTCGAACATCGTCCCCAGGGTTGTGGACCACCAGTCGCCCTCTTCGAGGCGCTTCCGCTCCACTGGGTCTAGCGCCTGCAGCGACCGCCGGTACGAGTCGGCATCAATGCCGGGGTTGTCTTCGAGTTTGGATGGAACGAAGATGCGGTTGTTGTCGTCCCCCTCAACGATGAAGCGCTGTCTGACCCAATTGGGAGCGGGGTTTGACGCTGCCCTCATCCTCAATGGGACTTTGGAAACAGGACCCGACGCCGGCCGACGCAAACGAGAGAATAGGTACCGGTAGTCGTGCTCCCTGATCTCGGTGACCTCGTCCATTCCGATGAACTGGAACTCAGCGCCCTTGTACCGTAAATAATCCTGTGAATTGTTTAGATAGCCAAATGAAATTCTCGCCCCGGACGGGAACGTTGCGACGTAAATAGAGCCGTTCCATCTGATCTCCTCGATTTCCGAAATCCATGCCGAAAAGCGATCCATGATGGCGCCAGGGAGCGCAAGGTCGGCATAGGTACGACGGAAGATGATGGCGTTGTAGCCGGGTACATCCACATACTGAAGTGCCGACATGAGCAGGGCCGAGGATTTGCCGCCCCCGGCCGCACCGCCAAAGAGTGCCTCAAGGGCGTAGGTGCGCAAAAAGACCTTCTGCGTCAGCGACGGCTCCTCCGGACAATACGGAGAGTCCTTCGGCTGGAGAAATTCTAGGATTTCGTCCCAATCAATCACAGGTACAACTCCAATCCTTATACATTGTAGACGCGCTGGTACGATAGGGTAGCGCCCATGTCGCCAATGGATTGGTTGCGCTTGGTGCTGAATCGGGCAAATGCCGCAAATGTCCTGATGGTATCCTTTATTATATTCACCAGTATCGGTGCGTGGATGATTCGCCCCTCCGTGGGGCTTATAGTCGCTGGCGTGTCATGCGGGGTCCTTGGCTTCCTACTAGGTCTTGAGTAAATATGGCTTGGAACTCTACACAGAATAAGAGTCTCGGCAATACGAGCGTTAAGCAAGTTATTGGTCCTGGAGCGCCTGTTGCCCAAAACCCCAATTTTGCTGGCCGGGCGTATCGCGACCAATGGGACATCGAACAGGCTTACCGTCAAGGGGTACAGAAGGTCACCTGGGTCGCCAGATGTATCGACGCCATCGCCGGCAACCAGGCTCGCCTGCCCGTCATCCTTCGGAAGGACAACTCTCCAGACGGGGAAATCGTTAAAAGTAAGAAGATGAATAAGGATTCGATCCTTAGCATACTTAATACAAAATCCAATATTGGGGAAAACTCGTTTATCTTCCGATACCGCCTCTCCTCCCAACTCCTTATGGGGACCAGAGGTGCGTTCATTGAGAAGTTGCGGGGACGTGACGGGCGGATCATCGGACTCAACCTGCTGCCACCACAATCCACCGCCCCCATTCCGCATCCCAAGTTATTCGTAGCCGGCTACGAAGTGCTGATGCCGGACGGGACAAAGGTCATCATGAAGCCGGACCAGGTGGTTTGGATCCGACGTCCACACCCGTTGGACCCGTACCTCTCGCTGACCCCCATGGAGTCCGCGGGCGTGGCTATCGAAATTGAGAACCTCGCCAAGTTGTACAACCGTAACTACCTTCTCAACGACGGCAGGCCGGGCGGGCTGCTTGTGGTTAAAGGCGAACTTGACGACGACGACAAAATGGAATTGCGGAGTCGCTTTAAGGCGAACCTAGGAACGGTTGGCTCGACAACGGTCATCGCGTCAGATGATGGGGTTGATTATGTCGACACGTCAGCCAGCCCCAGAGACGCCGCCTACATACAGATGCGTCAGATCACCAAAGAGGAAATCCTGGCCGCGTTTGGCGTTCCGGAGTCTGTAATCGGCAACGCCGCAGGTCGAACCTTTAGTAACGCTGGTGAGGAAATTCGGGTCTTCTGGAGCGAAACGATGATGCCCCACCTGGAGCATCTGGCTCGTGCGTTCGACGATCTGGATGACAAGCATTACGTCGACTTCGACATCAGTGATGTTCCCAGCCTGACCATCTACGAGCAGGAGCGGAGCCGCTACGTCCTGCAGGAGTTCCAGTCCGGCCTGATTAGCGCCAACGAGTACCGCGAAGCATCTGGCCGAACAATCGTCCATTCAGACTTGGGCGACTCGTTGCTTCAAAACCCGAACCTCACTCCGATTGCCAACACCCATAAGGCGATGGAAGCGCCCAGCGCCGAAAGGGGTGGCGCTCCGCCGGGGGGTATGCCCCCACCGGGTATGCCGGGCGCACCACCAGTAGGACCCGGGGGCCCACAGCCAGAGCCAGGAATGCCGCCGGGACCAGAGGCACCACTTGACCCGAATACCATGCAGGGTGCAATTGCAGCACAACAGGGCCAACCGGCACCGGGACAGATGTCAGGCGAACCTGAGGTTATGTCCTACAAGGCGATAGGACAGACTTCCGAACTGGAACGCTGGACCGAGATTCTCGACCGGGGACTCGAACGCCTGTTCGAACGACAGCAACGCGTTGTGCTTGAGAAGGCCAGTGGTGCCAAAGCCCGCAAGGCCCTGACTGACGGCGTCCTGGAGGTCGACACCATCATGCCCCAAGATGTTTGGGACAAGCAGATGGAGGAAGATATCCGCCCGGTCCTCAATGCCATCGTCAAGGACGCCACAGAAACCTACTCAGTGAAGTCAGAAAACTACAAAAACCTGCTACCCGAGGAGATTGCCACCCATGTGGGTTCCCAGATGGATCGGATTAAATCGATCAACACCTCCAGCCGGGAAATAATCACAGATGAAATCCTGCGATCTCTTGATGTCAAGGACCCAGAGGCGCGTGCCACGACGCTAAGAAGCGGCCTAATCGGTCATTTCACCCAACTTCTTGCCAAAACTCGGCCCCAATTCGCTTCTGACGAGGCGCGTCGAGCCTGGAATCTGCCCAACCACTAAACAGTTTCAGTAAACAGGGGCTCCATTTACTGAAACTATTACATTTTCCTCATCACTTTACAGTCTCGCACCCCCTTTGTGGCCTATTATGGCGTAAGGACATAGAGGAGTTTTCCATGCCCACTGGTGTGACGGACGAAATCCAGACCAAAGCCTCAAACGGGCAGGTCAGCGTAGATGAACAGCAGGGCATCGTTGAATGCTTCGTTGCCGCTATAGGTAATAAGGACTCCGTCGGCGACATCATCCAGCCGGGAGCCTTTGCGGGCAGCCTGCAACGCCGTAAGCCGCGCGTTGTTTGGGGCCACAACTGGAACGACCCCATCGGCAAGGTTCTCGAGATCTACGAAGTCGGTCCTAACGACAACCGCCTGCCGGCAAAGATGAAAGAGGGCGGCGTCGGGGGGCTTTATGCCCGGGTCCAATTCAATCTGGGCTCCGAAAAGGGTCGAGAGGCGTTCGCCAGCGTGTCCTTCTTCGGGGAAGAACAGGAATGGTCGATCGGCTACAAGACGATCAACGCCACGCAGGACCCGGTACGACAGGCCAACCTGCTGAGGGAAGTGGAACTGTACGAATGCTCCCCCGTTCTCCACGGCGCAAACCAACTGACGGGAACAATTTCCGTCAAAGGTGCAGGTCAGGCCGCAGTCCTGGAACATGAAGAAACGCATGTTGCCATCCAGGATGGTCTCGACTTCAGATTCGACGACTTCGACGAGAAGGACGGGATGCTCGCAATGATGCCCGTCGAGACCCCACGGGATAACTCGTCAGATCAAATGGATCGCAAATTGGAACTGGAGTTGCAATCCCGTTCGCCCCAGCCAATCAGGCTTATCAGCGCGGAGAATGGGATAGCCGTTTTCCAGGTGGTGCGATCTGACAATGGGACAGCCGTCTTCCGAGTTCATTATCACTACAACTCGGAATGCGGGTTCATGCTTGGACGTCCCGAGCGCGTTATGCCACAGGTGGTGTACGCGCCCGTAAATCAGCCGCCCACAATGCGGGTCAAGCCGCAGGTCAACCCCAGCAGTAGGTACAGCCACGAGAACGACATGATGCCTCGGGTGATGCGCATTGTTCAGAAGTTGAACGATGACCAGAAGTCGCTAGAGCGTGACGACCTACTCATTGAGGTTCCGGTCGAACATGCGTTCGTTACAAAGTCTCTCATCGACCCCATCCTCGATTATCACGGCGCAGTTGCCGAGGTAATGGACGAGGGGATCTATATCCACTCGGGTGCAACTCCCGAATTCATCACCGCCGTGGAAACGGCCACCAAAGGCCTCGGCCGAAGAATCGGGCCGAGCCGCGGGGGTGGTGGTGGCCTGGGAAAAGTGCGGCGCGCAGGGCGCGCCGTAGCAGTATTTGACCCAAAAGCCTGGGACGGTGATGGCGACGGACTAGTCCAAGAGGGCACCCCCTTCGAACGTCCTTCTATCCCCGGAATCAATACGAACCTTCCCGGGATGCCCAAGACGCGCTTCAAGCCGTCCGACTCTCCAGATGACCACCGCAAACGCGGTGATGGCCTCGCTAGTGGCCGACCCTCAATGATCGGCGAAGATCTGCCGGAAGGTGCCCGACCTGCCCACTGGGGACCGAAAGAACCGACCCGGTTCGGAGACATCCCCCCCATGCCACCCGGGCCTGATCCCGACCAGCCCGAGTTTGATCCCGACGACTTCCCGATGCCGAACTTGGACGACGTTCCAAGAATCGTGCCACGGATGGGTGAAGGGGAAGGGATCTTTGACGAAGACGGACGCCCGATTCCATTTATGGGACGTGGCGAGCGGGCGGTTAGCAACCTCTATCGGGAGGGATTGCAAAGCCGGTATTACCTGGCCGATCGTGACATCGTTGGGCCATACCTGGAGGACACCGAACTAGACGATCGCATCTTCGACGCATCGTTTGGGGTATCGGGAGAGGGGCAGAAACTCTCTCAGGTCCTCAAGGATTTCGACATCAACGAGGACGAATTCCACGTCCGCTTCGGACGTGCCATCACAAGGATTAAAGAGGGGGGCAGGGACGACGCCACGTCGGCAAGGTATCTAAGGGAAGAAGCAACGTGGCATGACGCGATTCCTTCATATGAGTCTGGGATGGGGGGAATTGTCGGGTCACCCGAACTGATCAACCCCCTATATCGAGATTCAGAGGGCAACCTCATTACGGATCCCGCCGACCTCCCCGAGGGGCTCGACCCGGAGCCCATCATGCCAAGACTGCACCAGCGCGATTTGTCGTGGTTCAAGGCAGCGCTGCTCATGCGGGAAAGGGGCTATGACGATGAGACCATCGACGCACTACTCGGCCCCCTCTATCTCAACCCGGATACGGAGCGACTTCCCGAAGGAACCCCCACCCGCCTTCTTCGACAGACCGGCACGACACAGACTGTTCCACCCATGCCGACATTTACGGCAGATCCGATTCCGTGGGCTGACATAGAACGAGAATATGAAGTCGGAACAGACGGGGACCTACAAACCGTAATTCTTCTCAACGCATGGGCTCGACAGGCAGAACTGACGCCCGAAGAGGCCGACATTGACGATGACGCAGTACATGTCCGTGCCCTGCTGGACGACGCCACGGTGCTCAAAGAGGGCGAAACTCCCCAAAGCCAGAGGCGTAATAGGCGCGACCCGGATACGACAGTCTGGGGCACATGGAGAGAAGACACCCCCGACGACGAAGAGATCGAAAGCGTCAGGGACGTTCTCTCGCCTGGCAATGAGCCCACGGTTCGAGAAGACCCGCCCTTGCCAGCAGACGACGGTTCCTTTGCTGCCGAACTAGAGAAGAAGGTCGGGCTTCGTTCCAGCAGGCGTGCGACCCATGACGAGCGACGCAGGGAACTGGCTATGAATAGCCCTGACGAGAACCTTGCCATGCTTCAAGACGCCCTCGAACGGGAAAGTGATTGGGACGACGCCCATCCTGATTTCGATATTGACAGTCCCCCGGATGCCGGCCCAAAGGGTTACAGCGACGAACTCGAAGCATGGGGCGATCAATGGGAAGAGCGCCTAAGCATTGCACATGAGATCGACGAGATCCTTGAGTTCTACCATGATGAAGAGAGCGACACGAACGACCTCTATGCGGAACAGCGAGAGGTGGCAAAGACGCTCAACAAGGACAGAGACAGTCTTAAACGGTGGATTGGACACAGCGAAGGTGACATCGAGCCATATCTCCTGGAAAACGATAAAGAGGGCTACCTCCAGAAACTCCGCGATGAGGGCTGGGACGTGGACGATGTCGATGAAATGGAACGCATCTTCGGTTCCGCCAGGGACACGATGGATGACATCTTCGAAGGCAACAAGGAATGGGAACGGCTAGAGGGCGAGATCGGCGAACACCAGAAGCATGGCTTCAGAAAAGAAGATGCCGATCAAATTGCAAGCACCCACAGAGAGACCCGCCGCGGCGGACTCGCTTCCCGTAAGACGGAGTCCCGTAGGGAAAGGCGTGCAAAAAGAAGGGAGCAGCACAGCCCTGGACCCAAGGAGCGCCCAATCGTTCCAGCGGGAAGAGGCTTAGGACACGACCGCGAGGTATACCCCCGCGCCGGTGACGATGCCATTCCAAGTGATGCCGTCCTGCGCGTGTCCTACGACGCCGGCAATCAAGAATTACAGGTTTGGTTTAGGCAAGCCAGCCAGACCACCGGAGAGGGCTCACTGGCCCACGCCTACGTCTACGGAGGCGTAACTCCAGACATGGTTGACGGCATCGAAAACATTTCTCCGGACGATAAAGAAACCATCGGTGGGGCAATCAACAGGATCAAGAAAGAGGCCACATATACCAAAAAGCCCAACGGGTCCTATGACGGCAAACCCCTGATGACCGCCGATCGGGTCGATGCTGACATCGTGCGCTTGCGCAGCGAGAAGGTGCTTAACGATACCGATGAGGCGACCTACAAGACCGTCCAGAAGATTCTTAAGGGCGATATGAAGGGTGCCAGTTTCGAAGATCGCTTTGACACCGTCAAGAAAATCGATGACCTGGCCCTGAGGATGATGAGCAATGGGGAGCCGGCCGCAGCAAACCGACTGCACGAAGCACGCCATTTGCTGACCACGGGCGATCCAGATCGAATAAACCCACATCCCAGCGGGATTATGCAGGCCACGCTTTCCGAAAAGGAAGTTGCCGACGTTAGAAGGGCCATGCAGGTGTTGGCGACAACCCGCGCCCATGACGAAAGTGACCGAAAGGGCCTACTGCTGCTTGACAAGAAGTTGGAAGAAGCCAAAGGCGGCACATTCCGAGTTAGCACTGACGAATATAAGCAGATAATGGATGCATTTTCTGGGCTACGACACTCGGATCCGGAGGGCGTACATGTCCAGGCAAGGGACATACTTGAATTTGCAGCACTCTCGGAGAATGGAAAATGGACTTCTCCACGAGTTACCAGAAAAGCCGGAGCGGGTCCGGGCCTGTCGTCTCGCCGAGTGAATAACGGCGCTCCTAGCGACATCTCGCCAAGGCTCCAGGGCGATCTGATGCACTGGGGTCGCCAACAGGGCGGGTTCCATAACGTCCAGGAGATCGTTCGTCGCTATGACCGGAACGAAGGCAACCTCTCGCCCAAGGACTGGATCCGCCTCTACAACTACTACGGCAACCACAGTCCAGCCGGAAAGGGCATGCGGCCCTACGGCGAGGCACGAAGGGCAGGTCTTCGTAGTGGGGTCGTTGGAGCCGGTGAAGCGCCCCATAACGATAAGAGATTCCTAGGCAAGCGGTGGACTGAAATCAAACCCAAAGATTGGGATTTGTATTCGCCAGAGGAAAAGCAGCGCGAACTGGAGACCAACTTGCATCCGGCAAAAAGCGGCCTGTCCGTGGGAGACCACGAACGCCTGGACTTAGAGGTCAAGGCAGAAATAGACAAGATCAGAATGAGCACTGACCCTGAATACCGCAAGGAAATCCTTGCCGAAAAGAGGCAATTCCGACTCGAGCAAGCACGAGCAGCGCGAGCACGCGGTGAAGAACCTAAGCCCTACCTCAAGCCCAAACCACAGTCGGCAGAGAAAAAGCCGGTAGCAGCCAGTCCCGAAGAAGCACAAAAGAGCAGGTCAAGGGAACTCGCTCAAATGCACACCCGGGTCGGCAAGAATCGAGACAGGGTTAATGATGCAATGGCAGCCGGCGAGGCTGACGCCAAACATCTGGAGTTCTGGGACTCCCTGCAAACCAGACTCAACGACGACGATGACGACTTCGGACTCGCCACACTCGAAGATCTACATGATCGGCTTGAGGAGTACGTCTCCAGTTCCCGGGAAGGGGACCTCACGCCAGATGAATCCAAGAGCGTCGGTGCCGCATCGACCTTCCTCACGCGGATAAGCGATCGGCTAACCGCATATGAAGACGACCAGTTCATCGACAGGACCGGCAGTAGCGACATCGGTCCACGCGTTCCAGGCGGATCGGGCGAAGCGGAAGATGCAGTAGAAACCATGGGCGGTCTGGCCGTAGACGGTCTAGGCAGCCGCAGGGCAGAAGGGCGCCGTGCAAGCCGAATTGCCAGCATCTCAGATGAACTAAACAAAACTCGAGCCTCCCTTAGGGGCATGGAACGTGGGGATATCGAAGGGACGTCAAGCGAGTACCAAGATTTGCAACTGCGACAGCAATCGCAGATTCTCAGACTGGGACGGGCAACGGGTCTGCACAAGGGCGGGAAAAAGAACCGTGACGTCATGGCGAAGTGGCGCAACCAGAAACTCGAAGATGGTGTCGAGTACAAGCGACGAATCGATGCCGGTGAAATCACCCCCCTACCGAAACCACTCTCCGATGAGGCAATCCGCAAACTAACCCCAGGACAGCGGGTAGCGCGACGTGAGCAGCGTGAAGAAGCCATTAGAGACCTCTTTGCGTTCCAGGCAGAACGAGACGGAAAGGTTTCAACGGGCATATCTCCGGACTTCTATGAGCGGATTGGTAGGCCAACCACTGAAGAGCGCCTGGAAACTCGCATGGCAAGCAGGATGACTCCCGAGCAGCGTCTCACGGCTCGCCAGCGGGCGATGGATAACCGCAGAACCGCAGAGGCGAGGCCCGAACGGGAGGGCGCCACGGAAGAGGGCCTTTCTTCTCGTATGAGAAACGAACGACAGGGCCTGCGCACCCAAAGAGGTCGCAACTGGGACGAAGAGGGCGAAGAGGATCTCCCGACACCAACTCGGTCGGATCAGATCGCAGCGGATGCGGCAGAAGCAATCGTTGGAGAGCGTCGGCCGCCCACGGAAAGCGACGTGCCTATCGGTATCGGCGAAGACCAGAGGCTCCCCGACAAACCAGACATCAACGCCATGCCCGTTGGCGAACTCAAGCGATTTATTTCTGACGGACAACAGCAAATCATCGAAACCCATCAGATCAACGACGTTAGCGATCCCAATTATCCACACCCAGCCCTTACGGATCGCGATTGGTTCGACCAAACCGAAATGGTCCCAACCAGTTTCATCGACGAAGCGGCCGGCGGTGCCAACGTCGGTGATCCCGGCGGTCAAGAGGACTTCGATCGGATAGCACAACGTGGTATCGAAACTCCCATCGTCTTGCGCTTCAATCCAGATACTGGTGAGCACCGTCTCGAACAAGGAGAAC
>Ga0206681_10000888_pt1 | contig 14624 bp, 10 predicted proteins | sample M150012015metaG_FD_161048 | JGI IMG/M metagenome (GOLD analysis project Ga0206681, IMG submission 161048) | Ammonia-oxidizing marine archaeal communities from Monterey Bay, California, United States - M1 500m 12015 | ecosystem: Environmental > Aquatic > Marine > Intertidal zone | place: USA...
ACGCCTAATGCATTTTCAGGACTGAGGATCCTCAGACCTTGGTCGCCACCTCTGCGTGCAGGAATTCTTACTCCATTGGCTAACGAATTGATAATCTCAAGGAATTCATCCGCTTCTAACTTCTCATTGGTTCGACTAAGATGTGTTTGTATTGCTTCTGTTAGCAATTGAATCCCAGGAATTGTAGTTGTGGAAATCAAATCTCGGGATGCTAATGTCTCCCAATCGATTTGCTCCATCAAAGAATCGTACCACGCCATAATATCGCTTGGTACATCGGGGAGAGGGAGGTTTTCTCCGCTAGAACAGCCAACTATCTGCTCTTGGATTGCTGCCCTGTCCTCTTCGGGTAGCACAGGTGACATCCATCGTGCTATACTTGCAAGCCACCACTGGCATTCTTCGAGTTCTCTTGCTCTGCGATCGGGATTTATGCCTGGCCGAGGTCTAGCTTCTCCAAGAGTGCTGAGCCATCTTCTCAACGAACCCCTTCCTCCAAGAAGGTGGAAACCACGGGCCACTTCGGCCATTACTTCTGGGTGAATCTTTGGAGTCCAATCGCTTTCTGTGGGATGGTCCAGCGAAAGTATTGGCCATAGTAGAGGTAGTTCTACTTGGTCAACAATATCACGTAGTGATTCGAGTGACCACGCTTCTTCTCCTCGTGAAACCTCCAATAATGAAATGATTCTTGCAACCCCGGGAGTTGATGATACAGGTGTAGATTCAGGTCTAATCTCAATGCCGATATCATTGAGATGTGTGCTCAAACGTGATTTCAAATTCTTTGAATCACCATGAACCACTAAGACATCATCAGTACAGTTTCGCAGAAGATTTGCAACGGCATCTGGGACATGGCTATTGCGTTCAACTAAGATGTGGTGGATTGTGCGCTCTTCTTTCATCGACCAGTCGATTTGTGAAGGAGCCCATACCTCGTGAATAGGAATCCATTCGGGCAATTCTTCATTTGCTCTAACAGGATGAATATCCTCGATATATTCACCATGGAACCCGAGCCGATGCGAGCCAGGATTTACCAATTGATGTACGGCTTTGAGCCGTGAAGTTTCACCGAGAATCGCAAGGTCTACTTCTGTAATACCCGGTGCGTGGTCAAGGATTACTACACCATCTACTTCACTAAGTGTAAACGGTGCACTTTGAGCCTGTTTTATTGCATCTAATACCGACTTTGAAATGCGGGAGGGGTGGGTTGAACTCGTTTTTGCTTCGAGTTCTTTGAGAATTTTGTCGCACTCTCTTGCGCCGGGGTCGCCTTCCCAATCCCACGGGCGTAATAGGCCAATAACCACTCTATGTAGGCTTAGAAGTCTGTGACTGCGAGTTCTACTCCAGCGGTGAGTGGGGTTGGATTGCAATAGTGGCAATCTGAATTCTGTAGCTGCCTTTGACAATGCCTCATGGCACATCTCGAAGAGTACACCATCATCCTCTAGAAGCGCAGGGAGTCGTAGATCGAGATGGAGAATGTGAAGAAATCTCTCCATAGTCAAATGATGAGTTGTATCGACTATGCCTCCGCCCAACCTATGTTGAATAGAAATTATTGCTTGCTTTCTCGCTTCTTCTGTTGGATGTATTACCATCAACCGGCGGCCTTCCAACAATCCTTCGACAAGCCACTCGGGCATCCCCGTACCTGCGGGAACGGCCTCCATAGAGAGGCCTGTCTCACAAGTGCTTGAAACCGAAAGCATATCTTCACCGCCGAACGCTTCCCTTCGATGGCGGGGGTTCTTGAACCCACCGCGACTTATCCGTGGGGATTATTCAAAATGGACATATGTGTCCACCCTAATATGCGCAATCGTGCAATCGCGATGATTTTCATTTTCCTCATTGCACTAATCCCTCCTGTAGATGCTGCAGAGGCCGAGCATTTGGAAACGGTTGGCGCTGTTTTCGGTGGTGTCCATGTATTGGCAAATTCAAGTGGAAATGCTAGTTCCATGCTTTCGGCGCTTCCAGCAATCGTCGAAGATTATACTGCAACCTGGTGTGAGAATTGTGTTGATGTAGAACACGCCATGAATAATATCGAAGATAATGTGTCAATTGAACAATATCATTTCCATCGCTTCATCGGGGAGAGCGAAGACCCCTTCGGCACACAAGTCGGGGATGATAGATGGACCGCACGATACACCGACCGAATTCCTCCAACGGCTGTTTTCAATGGAACAATCCGCCAAATTGGTAGCGTCCCTCATGGCGAAAGTCTTGAGGCTGATTTCATCGAAAATGCAGAAGTTGCACTTGAATTGGGAGTGGGAAGTTCTACCCTCATCTGGGGTAATGGAAGTGTATCATGGAACTTGATTATCGATTCTTCAGTCCTACCTGAAAACGCAAGTATCTCGACGAGTATTTGGGTCGTTGAGCAAACTGCAAGTTTTGCTGATGGCGGAAATGGTCAAGGTGAATATCCGCACATTGTTCGTGACATTATTTCTCTCGGTGAAGAATTGAGTGGCACCGCTACTATCGCTATACCAGATGCACATGATGGTGATGATTTGGAGCTTCACTTAATCCATGAAATCGTGCTGCCTGAACCTGTGAATGAGCCCGATCCTACTCCTGATAAAGAGCCGGCGCCACCACTGGAAAATGGCTTACCTGCTCTTGGATTTTTCGCAGTAATCTCTGCTATTTCCCTAGCGGCAATAGTGGAACGGAATTGATAGTCTCCCCTTCGATGTGTTTTTTACACTAAGTTTCGAGTAGGTTAAACGGTGATATGTTCAAGTAGCGCGCCCATGACCCCGGGGCGGAGAGACTATGAATCTTGGAAAGATTACTCTAACCCTGACGATGACAATGCTGATGCTGTTCGCTTCTTTTAGCCAGATCGCTTTGTCTGAAACCGAATTGACAACACAACCTGTTGAATCGAATGTCGCAGCGAATAGTGTGAAGATCGGTTTGCTATCACCGCAAACCGGCCCAATCGCAGTTTACGCTGACGGCTTTGAGGATGCTGCTGCGGTTGCAATCGATGAACTGAATGCAATGGACCCCGATAACTGGGAATTCGAATTAGTTGTTGCTGACTCTGGCTGTGACGGTACTCAAGCCGCAACCAGTGCTCAATCTCTAATCGATGCTGGAGTATCTGGAATCGCTGGAGCAGCTTGCTCTGGAGCGACTCTTGGTGCTATCGCAGTTGCAAAGGAAGCAACCACGCCAATGGTTTCCTACGCATCCACTTCTCCAGCAGTAACAACTGCTGATGATTCTGGATACCTATGGAGAATTGTCCCAAGTGACGCACTGCAGGCTCTAGCTCTAGCAGATGTTGCAATGGACTCAGACGCCATGGACGTGGGTGTAATCTACATGACCAACGACTACGGAAGTGGTCTTGCTGACAACTTTGATGCAGCATACAATGGTGATGATGACCTTTGTGCAAAGATTGGCTACGACCAAGATGCTACCGACTTCGCAGCAACTATCGAAAGCCTATCTGCTTCAGACTGTGATGGTGTTCTTTTGGTATCCTACGCAACTGATGGTGCTGCTCTCATGGAAGAGATGGCACTACAGGGAGTAGATATGGTAACACTCGGAGCAGATGGTGTCGCAGACGCTGCTTTCTTCGATGCGTTCTCAGACCCATCGGCTGCTGACGATTTGATAGCAACCAAGCCTGCAGCAGCAGGAGACTCTCAAGCTTCTGCAGACTTTGCAGCAGCATACGAGACTGCTGGTGGAGATGCTGGTGGCATTTACACCGCAGAAACTTTCGACGCTGTTATGGTTCTTGGAAATGCAATCATGGCAGCAGACAGTGCTGCTGGCGCTGATGTCAACGCTGCACTACCTGGTGTAGGTACAGCATATGATGGCGCATCCGGTACTCACACCTTCGATGAAAATGGAGATGTTGGCGGAAGCGGATATGAAATCTGTGAATTCTGGGATGGAGATATGGAATGCGATTACCGCTGGGACATGGGTGAAGGGAAATCCTATACTGGCATGGTCACCAATATCAAGATTGGACTATTGTCCCCTCAGACTGGACCTATTGCGGTCTACTCTAGTGGATTCGAAACCGCTGCAGCAGTTGCTGTTAGTATGTTCAATGAAGAGGATGATATGAATGTTGAATTGGTTGTAGCCGACTCCGGTTGCGACGGTACAACTGCAGCAACCTCTGCACAATCTTTGATCGATGCTGGCGTCACTGCTATCGTCGGCGCAGCATGCTCTGGCGCTACACTTGGCGCAATTGCTGTTGCAAAGGAAGCAGGAGTTCCAATGATCTCCTATGCATCTACCTCACCTGCAATTACCACTGCAGATGATGGCGGATTCCTATACCGCGTTGTGCCTTCTGACGACCTACAGGCTCGTGCTCTTGCCGATGCAGTTACTGCATCTGCTTACACAAGTCCAGCAGTCATCTACATGACCAACGACTACGGAAGCGGTCTTGCTGACTTCTTCAACTCCAGTTTCGCTGGAGAGGTTTGTACTATGGTCGGATACGACCAGGATGCTACCGACTTCGCAGCAACTGTCGAGAGTGTCGCATCCGCTGGATGCGATTCGGTAGTTCTCGTGTCCTATGCAACTGATGGTGCAGCGATTCTTGAAGAGATGGCTCTTCAAGGATTGGACATTGGCCTATTCGGCGCTGATGGTGTTGCAGACTCCGCATTCGGAGGCGAATTCAGTGATATCACTGCTCTAGACGGATTGGTCGCAACCAAGCCTCGATCTGGTGGCGGAGATGCTGAAATGGCAGCAGGATTCGCAATGATGTACGCTGCAGCTGGAGGAGATGAGGGTGGAATATACACCGCTGAAACCTTCGATGCTACAGTTGCTGCAATCATGATATCATCTGTTATGGATATGGGTGTACCACTCAATATGGCAGTTGGTATGCTGATGGAAGAGGGTCCATTTGAAGGAGCATCTGGTACGCATGCATTCGATGCAAATGGCGATGTTGCAGGAAATGGATATGATGTCTGTATCTTCGATGAAGCTGGAACATTCACATGCGAAGGAACCTGGGTTGCAGGAGCACTAGATGCTACTCTACCTCAGAAGCCTGAACCTGTAGATGAGCCAGATGTTGTTATTGAACCTGCTGAAGACAGTGGTATGCCCGGCTTCACCGGAATTCTGGCAATCACCGCAATTCTCGGTGCTGCTGTAATCGCAATGCGCAGAGACTAAGCCAGTAATGGTTACTAGTCGATAACGGTCGAAAGACCGAGGCTGCATCACAGCGGGTTTCGGCCCGCTGTGGTGCTCTCCCACTTCTCAAATGGCTTTTCCAAGGATTGAAATTCAATAGGGATGACGCATAGGAGGAGGAAAATTGGACCATAAGGAAATCCTTCAGGGGATTCAAAATTCTTCTTCCTTTCAACGGAGAATTGTCATCTCTCTACTCCTTCTTTTTGATGGTTGGCTTGGCCTTCGTCATGACTTCGGACTTATCTCATTCCTTCCTCAGATGACTGGAGAATACCTTCAGTTGAATGACTTGTATTGGATGGCTCAATGTACAGAACTTCTCGGAGCCGGGATGGTTCTCATTCATACTGTTTCCAAAGGAATAGATGGAAAGTTTGGAACATTCTTCCGCCTTTCTTCTCCATTGTTGATTATTGGATTATTTGCGCTTTGCATTGAATCATTGATGCTTGGAATGGGAGAGCAGGCGATCATTTCCATCAATATTGCTAACCATGGTTTCACCGGTCTTGTATGGGGTGCGACCTATCTCGCAATTGCTGCTGGTTTAACATTAACATACAAAGTTCAACGATACGGGAATTTCGCCCAATCCGAGTACCTTGTGTTTGGTGCATACATCGCATTATCCATGATGTGGTCAGATCATTTCTGGCCCCAGGTAGATGCACCTAAGGACGAATTATTGAATTGGAATCTGCTTCTTTGGGCTAGCCTTGCTGGATTCTTACTCACCGGCTTGCTTGGGGCTCTGATGGATTTAGTAGTCATGCGTAGATTCAGGAGCAAGGGTGCATCGCCACAAGTGATGATGATTGCTTCACTTGGTGTTGCAATGATGTTACGTGCGGCCCTATACCTCAGATATGGTTCCTCCACCGAATTATTTGTGCCAGATAAAGACTGGCGTTTGAGTACATCAAAATGGGAAATCGACACCGTCGTTCACAAATTCACATTCGGTGTTAGAGATTCTATTCCTTTCCATGAAGAGGCAGAGAAAGTATTCGGCCTAGCATGGTACAAAGCAGCACTAATCATCGGCGTATTCGCTTCTGTCCTTGCACTGCTGATGCTGATGAACGGTACTCGCCTTGGCCGCAAAATGAGAGCTGTTGCTGACAATCCTGACCTTGCAGCAGCATCTGGCATCAATATTGAACGCGTCCATTTTACTTCCTCATTCCTTTCGGCTGGACTTTCAGGATTTGGTGGCGTGTTATTCGCAATGACTACACGTATGAACCCTGAAGTCGGCCTCACTATCCTTCTACCGGCTTTCGCTGTAATTGTGCTAGGAACTATTGGCTCTGTAAGAGGGGCTATTTTTGCAGCATTGATTGTCGGGTTTGTTCGTTCGCTTTCACAACCGGTACTCGTAGGTCTTGGAAGACCCCTTGACCGCCCTACGATATCAGGAATGGACGAAATTATGCCATACTTTTTCCTAATCGCAGTATTGATGTTGCTTCCAAAAGGAATTGGGGATGCTGCTGAAAAATGGCGTATTGAAAGGCTACGCGCAAGAGTTGATTCCGGTAAACCCCCGCTTTCAGATAAATTACCATTTGATATTCATCGATTCAAAGAGATCCTAAAGCGCCCTATTCGAGTAATTGAAGGCGTTGTGGACCTAGTATTAATTCCAATTCAACAAGCGATGATGCGCATTAATCCTGTAATCACAAATCTCCAATTTAAAGTAAAATCTACCTATTCTACTCTGGGTGAAAAAATCACACCTGCCTATGAAAAATTAAACTTCTCGAAGGAAGACAGTTTGCCTACACCACAGGGCACTCTCTTCCTTTGCTTCTTATTGCTTGGAAGCGGAATGATACTTACTAAGTCATGGCTTTGGGGCCTACTTCTAGCGGGCCCAATCATATGGTTTGGAGTTGTCAAAGTTGATTCACCTTGGCGTTTGAAGATACCTAGGGGAAGAGAGCAAGCGGCCGGCTCATGGATTACTTTCGTACTATTAATCGCCATCATGTTATCTTTAGCTTGGTCTATTCCTTCAGTCAGTAATCATTCGAAATGGATGGGTATGGCAAGGCTTGTCGCCTTACTTGGAATCTTCACCATCCTCTCATTCTCACTTAATCTCCATACTGGATATTCTGGAATGACTAACTTCGGTGTGATTTTCTTTGCAAGTATTGGTGCAATCACGGTAGGGCTGATGAGTGCAGGTTACGGATGGTACTGGTGGCAAGGGCTACTTCTTGTAGTCCCAATTGCACTGGTAATTGGATGGCTCTTAGCATATCCAACCGCTAACTTACGAATGGATTATTTCGCTATTGTCACAATTTCTCTTGGGGAAATCGTACGAATTGCTTTGGCTTCGGAACCATTGCTCAGAGCGGGAACCAATACTTCAGCCATCGGTATTTCACGATACGAACTTCCGTTTGAACCATGGTGGGATTCAACAGGTTCCGAATGGTTTGGCGAAGCATTGAATCTGGGTAAAGATGCACCATATCAAATCGTTATTGGGTTATTTTCATTATTCTGTTTACTACTCGTTTGGGGGGTACTTTCATTGATGCTTAGAGCGCCATGGGGCAGAATTCTGCGAGCGATTAGGGAAGATGAAGAAGTCACGCAGCACCACGGTCATAATGTATTTCGAATGAAGGCCGGTTCACTTGCAATCGGTGCTGTTATTGCCGCGCTTGGAGGGGCTCTTTGGGCCTGGTTAAATGCAGGTATTTTTCCAGACTTCATGAGTCCCGTTAACTCTACTTTCCTAATTTGGGCAGCGTTTATCGTTGGTGGAAAGGCATCGAATAAAGGGATGGTCGCTGGCGCATTCCTAGTCGTATTGATGAATATGTTATTCACGGCATTCTCTACTGCCCAAAACGATACTGAACATGGTTTGTACTTCGTCGTAGAATGGTTAAATTCGAGTCTTGATTGGGTTATCAGGGACTTTATTCCCGACATGTTTGCTAGTGATCGAGCAATTGGCGAGTCTTTCGTAAAGAGTGAAATCAAAGCAACATTATCCTATGTCAAATTATTAATGATCGGTTTCATCATCGTCATTACTCTACATCTTGCTCCAAAAGGAATGTTGCCCGAAGTGCCATACAGACCTGAGCCTATTTCAGAAGGGAGTGATGATGATGAGTGAATTAGCTCTCAAAGTCACTGGACTCGCCAAGCATTTCGGCGGTATCAAAGCGGTTGATGACATTGATTTTGAAGTGAGAAAGGGGGAATTTGTAGGTCTGATTGGACCAAATGGATGTGGGAAATCAACCACATTCAATACAATTTCTGGATTGCTTGAAAAAACATCTGGCGAGGCCGAAGTATTCGGAAGTTCAACCGAGGGACTTGCGCCTCATGAAATCCATTCTCTTGGCCTTACACGCACTTTCCAACACACCCGTTTGTGGAAGGAAATGACGGTTATTGAAAACCTAATCATTCCACCTCGTAACCAACTGGGCGACAACCCATTAACAGCGATTCTTCACACTTTCAGACCTGAACATGAAAAGGCACGGTTAGCAAAGGCTTGGAAGATACTAGAAACCCTTGAGATTACACATATTGCTCATCTATTGGCTGGAGAATTATCTGGTGGTCAGTCAAAATTGGTTGATATTGGACGGGCATTGATGGGTGAACCAGATTTACTCCTTCTAGATGAACCGGTTGCAGGTGTTGCAGGACCCTTGGCTGATTCGATATTCGAGCACCTACGAAAATTAGTCAATGAAACTGGAATTACTATTCTAATAATCGAGCACAACATGAACTTCATCCTAAGAAAAGGTGTTGACCGAGTCATCGTAATGAATGAAGGAAAGGTTCTGATGAGTGGTACGCCTGATGAAGTAAGGGCGAGCGAAGAGGTCGTAAAGGCGTATCTGGGAGGAGATGGTGAAGACCATACTCTTCCAGAGGATGATATTGAATCTACTCCTACTCTTCGGATGAGAAACAAGAGACCTTTCTCGATGAATCGTGGTATTGCAGGTATTGCGTTACTATTACTCTCGATGTTTATTCCAAATCTAGGGTGGATTTCCACTCATGGGTTATTGACAGGTTCATCGGATTTCCTCGACTCCTTCGGGGCGCATATTTTCGATGCTAGTATGGGTGACCTTTGGGCTGGATTGCATATGGTATTCCTGTTATTATTCGCCTTAAGTCAACCAATAATTCTGTACTCCTTATTGCGTAATTCATGGAGAAAAACCAGTTTAGATGATGATGCAGAGAACCTATTGCTGATGTCAGGGCTACTCATAATTTCTGGGGTATTACTGTGGTTATTCAATGATACAACATCGAATGAATTACCATTCGGTGCAATGATGACCATGGCTGCTGGAGCAGTGATGTATCTCGATTATCCCCCTTCAAAAGGAGGTGAGGAAGAATGAGTGAGCGATTACTTGAGGTAAAGGGACTGAAAGCCGGATATGATGCAGTAAGAATTCTCCACGGCATCGATTTACATGTTAACAGAGGTGAATTTGTTACTATTATCGGCCCTAATGGTTGTGGAAAGTCAACCTTCATCAAAGCGATTTTTGGTCTAGCAACTCATCATGAAGGTGAGGTGAATCACGATGGCGAAATCGTTTCTGGATGGAGAACTGATCGGTTAGTTAATCGAGGAATCTCCTATGTTCCACAACGCGACAATGTATTCCCAGGTCTATCAGTAATTGAAAACCTCGAGATGGGTGGACTGAAATTAAGTGCTGAAGTACTGGAATCTCGTGTTGAAGAAGCATTTCGAATGTTCCCTGATTTGATTTCTAGAACCAATGATTTAGCCGCTTCTCTATCGGGAGGAGAACGTCAGATGCTTGCGATTTCTCGGGCGTTGATTTCAAAGCCAAGTTTCCTATTATTAGATGAGCCCACTGCTGCTCTATCCCCTCTTTACCAACAACAAATCATTCAACGCATTGACAACTTAAGGTCTGAAGGAATTACAATTCTCCTCGTTGAACAAAACGCTAGACTTGCATTGAAACGCTCTGACCGTGCATACATTTTCGCTGGTGGAAAGGTAGTTCATACTAGTGAAGCAAGCAAGGTATTAGATGACCCTGAAATCGGCGAATACTTCCTCGGCGGAGAGTATAATCATTGAGCTGCAAAGGCTGCAATTATTCGCGCAACATCCTCATCGGTAATGTGGAGATGTACTACAATTCTAACACTATTAGATGCTATATCGAATAGATCGATTCCAAGTTCTGCAAGGGATGCTGCAACTTCTGCTGCTGGCGCTTCGGTATTCACATAGACCATGTTGGTTTGAACGGTTGACAAATCGACATCAAAGCCATCCATAACTGCGATTGCCTCTGCGATTGTGCGTGCGCGCTGGTGGTCCTCAGCAATTCGTTCAACGTGATTGTCTAGAGCATAGATTCCTGCCGCGGCAAGTATTCCTGCTTGACGCCATCCTCCACCGAACATCTTGCGCCAACGATGAGCGCGGTCAATGACTTCCTGTGAACCAACTAATACCGAGCCCACCGGTGCCCCCAATCCCTTAGATAGACAAATCGAGACTGAATCATAATCTCTGCAAATGCGAGCAGGAGAGTTACCAGTTGCAATTACAGCATTGAAAATTCGCGCTCCATCGATATGGGACTTGCAATCATTTGCAAGGGCAACTGCAGCGATCTCATCGAGAGTTTCCTGTGGATAACATCCGCCTCCTCCAAGGTTTGACGTATTCTCTACACAGACCAAACTTCCATCGGGATAGTGGCTTTGTGAACCGTCTGCCTTCCTAATTGCATTCTGAACTTGCTCAGAAGTCATGATGCCTTTCTCGCCATCGACCAATGCAACAGATGCTCCGCACAGTGCAGCATATCCACCGCCCTCATAGCGATAAATGTGAGCTGAACGGTCGCAGATTATCTCGTCACCAGGAACGGTGTGAGCCCGCAATGCAACAGCATTGGACATCGTCCCAGATGCAACGAATAATGCGGCTTCTTTGCCAAATAGTGCTGCGGCCTTGTTTTGTAATGCGATAACTGTGGGGTCATCACCCAATACATCATCACCGACTACTGCTGCTTCCATTACTGCACGCATAGCCGCAGTGGGCTGGGTGACTGTGTCACTTCGGACATCAACACGGTCCGATGGATGCTCGCGCATAAACATCCGAGGACGGGTTTCACTCAAAGCAGTTTCAGGTCCCCTGTTAGTTCATCCAATTCCGCTCTAAGAGCCGGTCCTATCGCTACGACCGTCAACGAGCCGGCTGGAATTTGGGTGCGACCAGCATCTCTGATGTGTATTGCATGGAGACCTGCTTGCTTGGCTTTGGACTCTATTTCGAGCAGATGTTCGTCATCGATTCCTTTCAGGCAGACCTTGGCTTGGCCGCTGCTCATCCAGGCATCGAGCAATCCCGGACTAGTTCTCATGGTTGCTGTTACCGCACCATGAGCAACCTGTGCAGCAATCTTTCCCTTCTTCATCCCCAAAGCATGATTGACGATTATCGCCATCCTGTATTCTCCAGCAGCAACATGCTCGGGCGCAGGCGCTGTTAGGCGGTGAAACAAGGACCTCAGGCCCATTCACTTCACCAACTTCAAGTCACCAGTCAATGCATCTACGCTTCTGCGTGGAGCCGGGCCAATCGCAATTACTGTTAGAGTCCCAGCAGGAATTTCGGTATGGCCTGCATCTTTGATCATCGATACGACGAGATTGGCTTTCTGGGCTTTTCCAAATAACTCCTTCATATCATCAATAGTATCGCATTGAACGACAATTTTTCTTGCTCCACCGGCCTTCCATCGCTCGTATAATCGTCCGGCTGAGCGCTTAGCTGCCATTGCACAATCAACTGCAGCATGAGCACATTGTGCTGCAAGTTTACCCTTTGAGAGTTTCAAATCGGCTCTAGATACCAGAACCATCGTTGGTCCTTCAACCGGTGACGACATCTGCTTCACCCGTAGCTACTGGCTCCTGTTCGAATGTAACCTCCTCGTGAAGGAGGTTGGAGAGCCAAGGTGCGATCCAGACTGCGGCTGTCAAAGATGCCAGAATGTGCAAAGCATCGAAGGGTAATCCGTTCATCAGATAGAGGCCGAATTCACCAATGCTCATTCCGCTGGTCCAAATTGAAAGTGAGACCCACCAGTCGAAGAGTAAACTGGCTCCGACAGCAGCGAAAAGCAGTTGCTTCATCTGTACTGTAGAATCAACAATCAGAGGAAGACGTGAGCCTGCAAAGGCAACTGCTGCCCATCCACTGGCTTGGAATAGTGTCCACCAGCCATTGGATAGGACCATGTTAGAAAGTAGAGTTGCCATCACTGCAAAGGCAATACCTCGCCTTGCTCCAAGAGTTGCTCCCATGACTAGGCACATCACTGTAAGGGGCTGAACATTTGGAATCGGTTCAAGCAAAACACGTGAAGCAGCGGCTGCGATAGTGATGCTCGATAAGACAAGAATCTCCCTTCTAGGTGATACTGTTGGACGGCACAAAAGGAAGAATGCTATCCCTACAAGGAAGGCATTGATTGCAAGACTCTCGATTGGGCTGAGGGCGGGGCCGTGGACTCCGGATGTCAGGACCATGCTTTGGACTGGAAGAGGCCGGTCTTGAACTTCACGCAGGTATCCAGCGTACAACGCTAGTATCTGTAAGAGTGGCTTCACTCATCCCAACCATGCTTCTCTCGCCATCAACAGTAAATTCCCAACCGCTTCCTTCGATACCATCGAATGATTTTACCCAGACTCCAATATCAAATCTCTCGGTATCGATATTGATGCCGATACTCTCGGCGGCAGCTACCGTGATATCCTCTACTGTGGCATGGCCTGAAAGTTCGCCGACAACCCTCTCACCATCGGGCATCTCGAACACGATTACTTGGCTATTCTTCCACTCAGTAGGCCATTCGTCATCCCAATCCCCTTCGGGCTCTATCGAATTTGAAATTGAGTTAGACCATTGTTCTGCTACATGGGGTTGAGCGATTATTGCGAGAATCAAAAGTATCGGGAGTCCTATTTTGAGAGCAGCTTGATCTCTCTTTACGGCAATGAAGGTGATTACTAAGACTGCAATAATCGCTAATGTCACGAGATTGGTATCATCAGTATCTGCGGTGCCTTCGATGGGAGGCACTGTGCGACCTGGTAAGTTATCGAAAGATACTGCTAAAGTTCCTGCATCATTTCCAAAGACCATTATATCGTCCTTGAAAGCAGGAGCTGCAGTTGTATAGGTGTTGAAATTGGTACTATGGATTACTATTTCAGTGCCGGGAATTCCACTCCCCCAACCTCCGTCTTGGATATTATTGCTGAACCAAACCGAATAATTTCCATCGGCCGAATGTTGAATCGAGATTTCGCCATTGGTGTGGAATTCTGTTCTACCCTTTTCGACACAAGAGGGTGCACATTCTATCTCGATTACATGAGTACTAGTTCCAAGGAATATCGAATTTCCATATCTAAGAGGGATTGCAGGTGATGATCCTTCACTAGAGAATAGACTCTCACCTACTCTGATCTCTGAACCATTATCTGTTTGAAGATGGATAAGAAAACCGCTTTCTAATTCGATTGGAGCGTGGCGGATTCTGCCATCTCCTATTGTGAGATTGGTGACTTCACCGTTTCTTGAAATGGTGTTGAGTATGCCTTCTTCCGTACCAAGTGAATACCCGGCATCGGTAATTGTCACCCCGTTTCTCCATCCTAATTGGTGAAGGTCTACTCTGAGCCCTAATTCTCCATCAGCGAGGCAATAGGTGGAGAGTCCTTGACGGGTTGGCACTACAACTTGGTCTTCATCGATTGCCATGGCGCCGGTAATTCCCCAGGTTACAACCTCGGTGTGAGCACTCCAAATTCTGCTACCATCACTTGGTGAAAGGGCCTCGACCAATCCATCGGTCCACCCAACCAGAATCATGTCTTCCCATATTCCACATGAGCCCGTTCCTGCATTCACATACAGAAGGGGAGACATGTCGTGATTTGTTGAATTATCATTGCGTACCTTCCACAATTCTTCGCCCGAATATATGTCGAAAGCATGGATGTGAGGGCGGTCTGAACCCGTCCAGAACCCTGAAGTTCGGACGATAACCATGTCATCCACAATTATTGGAGCAGTTGAGATATATCCATTTTCAAGGTCTTTCGACCATTCTGTTCTTTCGTTTTCGATGTCCGCAGAAGTTAACGGAATTAAGAGGAGAAAGACGAGTATCGCCAATCGACGCATCATGCATGCCTCTGGATAACTTCACGAAGAAGGGCGCTAACTTGCTTTCCGTCAGCAGCGCCGCCACATTCTCCCATTACAACGCCCATCAATGGGC
>Ga0206681_10000889_pt1 | contig 14598 bp, 15 predicted proteins | sample M150012015metaG_FD_161048 | JGI IMG/M metagenome (GOLD analysis project Ga0206681, IMG submission 161048) | Ammonia-oxidizing marine archaeal communities from Monterey Bay, California, United States - M1 500m 12015 | ecosystem: Environmental > Aquatic > Marine > Intertidal zone | place: USA...
CAGCAATTGCCTTACTAGCGTTTGTCGCTTTTTTCTTAACAAGCCCAAAAAGTATTGACGAGTTAAAGCGCTCGGTTGCGCCGACAGCCTCGCTTTACCCCGAGGCAAAAGCTGTTTCAGATGTGCTAAATTTTGTCGACGACAGTTCAAACGCCGTCCACCTCTCAGAAGTGTCGGACAGCAAATGGGTGTTGATGTATTTTGGCTACGCTTCGTGCCCCGATGTTTGCCCGATAGATTTGGGGAAAATTAGTCAAACCCTCCATGTCATGGAAAGAAAAGACGACTTACAAGTTGTGTTTATATCTGTTGATCCAGCGCGAGATGTTGGCAAGCTTAGCGCTTTTGCCAAAGGCTTTAATGGTGGCTTTGTTGGCCTTAGTGCGCACGAAGAAGACCTGGCAGTGATAAGCAAAACTCTTGGCGTTTACCACCAGGTGGTTGCTACGCAGAAGCTGGCGAAAGAGCATGCAAATAGCGACTCACATGACGACCACGAAATGGACTCACATGACGACCACGAAATGGACTCACATGACGATAACTATCTTGTCGACCACACCACTAGCTACTTACTACTAAATCCAGAATTGGCACTGAATGCAATACTTTCTAGTCCGCACGAACCAAGCGCAATGGCAAAAGCACTTGATGAGATAATAACAACTCTACGCTAAGGCGAAACGAACAGCGCTAATTATGATGCTAATAAAAATTGCCACCATAATGAGGGCGACGACTATATAGGCCCACGGGCCTTGTTTTTCCGTTTTTTCAAAGTCTTTAGCCAGATTGTCCCTCTTGCCGACTCCTACCATCGCTGAAGCGACCGCTTTAAATACTTGTAGCAACCCTCTCACAATCAACAGACCTTATAGTTGTTAAAAACTAAACAACAGGTAGTGGTCAACCAACAACGCCACAAACAAGATCATGAGATAGTTAACCGAGTACATAAAGGTGCTGAAGGCAATTTTGGGGTTATTCGGCTCAAGACAAATTTTGACGGCATAGGCTAGAAAAATCAACCCTAAAACCACCGCTGAAACTAGGTAAATAATACCACTCATGCTTGTCAAATACGGAAGAATCGTGACTACAAACAAAAGCGCAGTATATAACAATATTTGCGTTCTTGTGTATTCTAAACCATGGGTCACTGGCAGCATTGGCACGTCAACTTTTCTATATTCTTCAACCCGATGAATCGCTAACGCCCAAAAATGAGGGGGCGTCCAAATAAAAACAATTAAAAACAATAAAAGGGCATATTCAATGCCTGCCGTACCTGCCACAGATGTCCATCCCAACACTGGAGGGGCCGCTCCGGCTGCACCACCAATAACAATATTTTGTGGCGTGGCGCGCTTTAAGTACATAGTATAGACAACCGCGTACCCGATGAGCGAGACAAAAGTCAGCACAGCTGTAAGAAAATTAACATACAGAATAAGCAGGCCAAGCCCAACAACCCCTAAAAACACACCCCAAACAAGCGCCTGACCCCTGCTTACCCTTCCCTGTGGCAAAGGGCGCTGATCAGTTCGAGACATCTGCAAATCAATTTTTTCATCAATAACGTGGTTAAACACGGCTGCAGAGGCGGAAGAAAGCCCAATACCTGCAGAGGCAACTAAAACAAGTGTTAGGCTTGGCAAGTAGGGAACGGCAAGCAACATACCAACAACTGCCGTTAACAAGATCAAGGCAACAACTTTTAATTTGCACAATCCGAGTAAGTCTCTTAAAGATGGCATAAGGTTATCCTATTCTTGAGTATTTAAATAAGCGCTTTAAGTCTTTAATAACGCGCTTGATATCAAAACCATCCGGCTGATAATGAAGCATGATGTTTCCAAGTGGGTCAATTAAGAAAATCGATCTTTGTGGGAAGGCTTGCAATCTAGCCTTTACAGAATCACTGGTAATCTTTGCATCGATCAGGCCCTCGTCGATCTCGCTAGGTCCAGAACCGTCCGCAATAATGGCAATTCTTTGCACGCGACGCATATCGGCATTCATTAAAATACGCGTATCTTTGATGCTTTTAATGCTTATGTTACAAGCAGCGTCACAGCTCTGGGCAACATAGGCTATAGTCCACAACCCTTGCAGCGTGTTTTCGCCCTCTAGGGCAATGTCGCTTTTTTCTGTGGTAATGATGGGCTGCACAAACTCGCCATAATTAACTGTACTGTCAACACCTTTGTCAACAACATAGTAATAGGCCAAAGTGCCAAGCACAATGGGCAATACAAACATCGCCAACAATACCCACAATTCTTTTCTTGCTGTCATTAGTTACCCTGAGATCGTTAATTCAAAAAGAGCGGTATGATACGCTGAATAGGCTTAAAACTCAAACGCTTAGAGCCTAACCTCAATGCCATGATCGCGCATCGCCTGCTTGGCTTGCGCAACTGTATGCTCGCCAAAATGAAAAATGCTTGCTGCCAGCACAGCATCGGCACCACCTTGCAAAACACCATCGGCAAGATGTTCTAAATTACCAACACCGCCTGAGGCGATAACTGGCACATCAACAGCATCAGAAATGGCGCGTGTCAGAAGCAAGTCAAAGCCGTCTTTTGTTCCATCTCTGTCCATTGAGGTTAGTAGCACCTCACCGGCACCACAATCACCCTCGGTCATTTTAACCGCCCACTCAACGGCATCAATACCGGTCGGTTTGCGTCCGCCGTGGGTAAATATTTCCCACTTTGGCGGCTCGTCCGACACCCGTTTCGCATCAATCGCCACAACAATACATTGGGATCCAAACCGCTCACTTAACTCATTAATTAGGCCAGGATTAAATATCGCTGCAGAATTAACAGCAACCTTGTCGGCGCCGGCATTTAACATGGCGCGGACATCTTCCGCTTTACGAATACCGCCACCCACAGTCAATGGAATAAAGACTTGCTCTGCGATCTTCTCAACCATCTGCACGGTTGTATCGCGGCCCTCGTGAGAAGCAGTGATATCTAGAAAAGTAATCTCATCAGCGCCTTCGCCATCATAGCGCTTAGCAACCTCAATGGGGTCGCCCGCATCTTTAATGTCGATAAATTGTACACCCTTGACCACACGACCATCGCGTACATCTAAACAAGGAATAATGCGCTTTGCTAAACTCATGGGGCAACATTATACCCACGACAACGAGAAAACGGCATGGCGTCGTAGCAAAACCCAGCTAATAGGTATAATTGCGCACCATGAGCTCAGAAGACCAGGCACCTCTGAATACAAATTCAGCGCCAAAGCATATTGCCATCATTATGGACGGTAACGGCCGTTGGGCAAAAGCAAAACACTTGCCGCGAGCGCACGGCCACCAAAAAGGCGTGCAAACAGTGCGCGAAATTGTCAAACATTGCGCCAAAATCGGCGTTGACTGTCTGACTTTATTTGCCTTTAGCAGCGAGAACATGAAGCGCTCATCCGAAGAGGTAGGGGTGTTGTTTAAACTGTTTCTTACCGTACTAAAACAAGAAACAAGAAAACTAAACAACAACAACATTCGCCTAACAATAATTGGCGACATGTCCGTCTTCAGTACAGAAATTCAAGCGCTCGCCAGCGATGCAGAACAACTTCTAAGCCATAACACTGGCCTAAATCTTGTCATTGCTGCCAATTACGGTGGCCAATGGGATATTGCTCAAGCAGCCAAAAAAATTGCCGTGCTGGCCTCTGAAGGTCAATTACAGGTTGACGATATCGATATCGACGTTTTTGGAAAACACACTGCGCTCGCCGGCTTGCCAATAGTTGACCTGTTAATTCGCACCAGTGGTGAAATTAGGGTTAGCAACTTTCTGCTTTGGGACATTGCCTATAGCGAATTGTTTTTTACCAACACACTGTGGCCCGATTTTGGTCCCGACGAACTCGACAAGGCAATTCTCAGCTTTCATTCGCGCGACCGGCGATTTGGTGCACGCAAGGATGAAAACTAATGCTTATTAAACGCATTGCAACAGCTGCTGTTTTGGTACCTTTGGTTGTACTGGGCACACTAAAGCTTGATAACAACTTGTTCAGTCTTGCCTTGGCGCTCGTTGTTGTCCTTGGTGCCTGGGAATACGCGCAACTCATCCAAATTAAACAACCCCCTTTAAAGGCACTCTATAGCGCGGCAGTTGTTTTGACGGCACTTTCTAGTGCTTTTTGTGAGCCGTTGTTGGCGCCTTTATTGCTCGTCTCAGCAATATGGTGGCTGTTTAACATTGTTTGGATTTTGTTTTACCCAAAATATTCCTGCTACTGGTATTCAAGCTGGGCCGTTCGTTTGGCAAACGGTTTTTTCATTTTTGTGCCAATGCTCACCGCACTTGCGGCGCTTCACAGGCAAGACCCTGAACTGGTACTCTTGCTGTTAGTGCTTATCTGGTCGGCAGACAGTGGCGCCTACTTTGTTGGCAAGGCCGTCGGCAAACACAAGCTGTGTCCCCGAGTTAGCCCAGGAAAAACTATTGAGGGCGCCATCGGCGGCATTGCCACAACAATTGGCGTGATGCTGCTCTATGTTGGTTTTATGCTTGAAAGCCCCTCAATCGAGCAGTATTTGATTTTCGCTATTTTGGCCCTGTTGGTGGCCAAAGCCTCTATCGTTGGCGACTTGTTTGAGAGTCTATACAAGCGAATTTCGAACATCAAAGACAGTGGCAACCTGTTGCCGGGACACGGCGGAATTTTCGATAGAATTGACAGCCTGACCGCAGCGGCGCCAATCTTTTATCTGGCTTACAAGCTGCTTTTATGAAAAATATTACCATCCTAGGGGCTACCGGCTCAATTGGCCTTAGCACCCTTAATGTTATCAGCCTTCATCCTGATAAATACCAAGCTTTCGCCTTAAGCGCCAATACAAACTGGCAAAAAATGCTGGAGCTTTGTCGTGTCCACAAACCGCACTACGCAATAATGGTCGACGTCGACGCCGCTGAGAAATTACAAAACGCCTTAAACTCTGAAACAACTGTTTTAAGTGGCGAAAGGGCTTTGGCGGAATTGGCTGCCCATGAGCAAACCGACTGCCTAATGGCCGCCATTGTTGGCGCCGCAGGCATGGCCTCTACACTTGCCGCCGCTCAAGCTGGAAAACGAATTATGCTGGCCAACAAAGAGTCTTTAGTGCTGGCGGGCGACCTGTTGATGGATGCAGTTAAGTATTTTGGCGCCGAACTTATTCCGGTTGATTCTGAGCACAGCGCTATTTTCCAATGCCTGCAGGGTGGCACAAAGGGGCTTAGCAAAATTCAACTGACCGCTTCTGGCGGGCCTTTTTTAGGCGCACCACTGGAAAAGTTGGCATGCGTTACGCCTGAGGAGGCCTGTGCCCACCCTAATTGGACGATGGGTAGAAAAATTTCTGTTGATTCGGCAACAATGATGAACAAAGGGCTTGAGGTGATTGAGGCGCACTTCTTATTCGGCCTCTCCCACGAGAATATAGATGTGGTGGTTCACCCACAAAGCATTGTTCATTCTTTTGCTTATTTTGATGATGGCAGTGTGCTCTCACAACTAGGGTTGCCCGATATGCGTACAGCAATATCGTACGCACTCTCGCACCCTGATCGACACAACTCCGGCGTGAGCATGCTTGACCTTACTCAACAAAAATCACTGCAATTTTACCCGCCAGACTTAGACGCCTTCTCTTGCCTGCGTCTCGCTTACGAAGCGCTGAAAACAGGGCAAAGCGCCGCGGGCACATTAAATGCCGCCAACGAAATAGCAGTTGATGCCTTTCTAAATAACAAAATCGGTTTTTTAGATATTGGCAGCACTCTTGAAAAAACACTAGAGGTGGTGCCAGTTGTCTCGCTTGACACACTTGACGACGTTATGGAAAATGACCAACTTTCAAGACAGGTGGCTAGATCCATCATCGAAGCAACTTTTGCCTAAAATAAACAAAAGCTTTTTACGTGCCCTGTTGCTGACCTTTCTTGGCAGTCTCAGTGCGTTATACACTATACAAAGTCACGCCAACGGTCAGCATGAGTTTCATTTTGAGGTGTCTCGTGGCGACGTCTTTTATAAGTTCTTTTTCACAGCCGGCCTTAACGGCGAATTGCTAAATAAAATGATGAAGTCGGACGAGCGCGCTTCGCGCCTAAGTCGCATCGCCCCTGGGGACAAGTTCAAGATTACCCTTGACGACAACCACGACCTGAAGAAAATTATCTTCCAGCCACTCGACGCCAACCCACTGTTAATCACCTATAGCAAACAAAAGTTCCGCTTTGTCAGTGTCAATATTCAACCAACCGAACCCCTAACACACTCGACAATTGTGATTAGCAAGTCACTCAATTACGACGGCAAAAAAGCCGGCATTGAGCCAGAAGTAATTGATTTAATTATTGCAAACTTCACTTGGGCAATGGACTTTAGTCGTGACCTGCAAAAAGGCGACAAATTTATTTTGGCTTGGGATGGTGGTGGCACACCAAGCGCCATAATCTACGTTGGCGCCCGCAAAACCATTGCACTTTTTGCTTACACCGGCTCGGCCACCGGGAAGAATTATTACGACATTAACGGCAAAACACTCAACGATTCTTTTGAGTTTTCAGCGTTGAAAAAATACAGCCGAATCAGCTCCAGTTTCACCAAGAGTCGCTGGCACCCCGTGCTAAAAAAATACCGCTCGCACAAGGGCACAGATTTTGCCGCGCCTGAAGGCAGGCCGGTTTATGCCACCGCTAAAGGTGCGGTTAAACACGTCGCCGTTGTTCGGGGCTATGGCAACGTTGTCTACCTGAGTCACGGCACCGAAATTGTAACGCTTTATGCCCACCTGTCAAAATTTGCTTCGGGATTAAAAAAAGGCCAAAAAATTAAAAAAGGCCAACTTGTCGGCTACGTCGGCAGTACCGGACTCGCAACCGGGCCACACCTTCATTACGAAATTCGCATCAACGGGGTTCACCAGGACGCTGAAAAAGTTAAGCTACCAAAGCAACTTAGCGTCCCAACCAGCGCCATCAGTGGCTTTAAAAGCAAAGCCAAAAGCCTGCTCTCACAACTAGGCATAAAATAACACCACAATTTGTACGCTCTGCGCCCTGAACGGGGCGACATTAAAGCCGCATTCGATTAAAATAAAAGCTTTATGTTTCACATGAATCATTATGCAAGCACTTCTTCAAGCCTCAATTGACCTGCCACTCTTGCACCGCGGAAAAGTTAGAGATATTTTTGCTATTGATGAGTCGACAATGCTCATGGTCACCACCGATCGCCTTTCGGCCTTTGACGTGGTTTTTGATCAGCCGATTCCACAAAAAGGCGCGGTTTTAACGTCGGTCGCCAATTACTGGTTCGACAAAACCAAACACATTATTCCCAACCACCTGACGGGCATTGCCCTCGAAGACGTGCTGCCCAAGGACGAGGCTGAGCAACTTGAAGGTCGCGCCATTGTGGTCAAAAAATTGCGACCAATAGCGGTTGAAGCTGTTGTGAGAGGCTACCTAATTGGCTCTGGCTGGAAAGAGTATCAGGCCACCGGAGCGGTGTGTAATATTAAGCTACCAAGCGACCTGCAACTTGCACAACAACTGGCATCGCCACTTTATACGCCATCCTCTAAAGCCGCAGTTGGTGAGCACGACGTCAATATCTCTTTCGAAGAAACCGAGAATATGCTCGGGTCGGAGCTAGCCAATCAAGTGAAAGAGGTTAGTTTGCGCATCTATCAATTTGCTGCGGAGCATGCATTTGCTCGCGGCGTCATTATTGCCGACACCAAGTTTGAGTTCGGCCTAGACGAGTGCGGCCAGTTAACGCTAATGGACGAGGTGTTGACGCCTGACTCGTCAAGATTTTGGGCAAAAGACAGCTATCAGGTTGGCCGCAGTCCAAAAAGCTACGACAAGCAAATTATTAGGGACCATCTTGAGGCGCTTGACTGGGGGAAAACACCGCCAGCACCCACCTTGCCTGACGAAATCTTACAAAAAACTGCAGCAAAGTATCAGGAAGTTAAGTCTATTTTATGCACCTAAGCGGCCATATAGAAAAAATGGAAACATCGCTTTTGAGCGGTGCGGCGCAATACCAGCTTGCCCTTGACAGTCAAGCCGTTGAGATGAACGCGCTTGTTGGACAGCACATTGAGCTAACCTTTAATCAAACAATACAGTGTTCTAACTGCGCCAGAGTGACGCCCAAAAGTTACTCCCAAGGCTTTTGCTTCCCCTGTGCCCGATCTTTAGCAAGATGCGACCTGTGCATTATGAAGCCAGAAACTTGCCATTTTCATCTCGGCACTTGCCGGGAGCTTGAGTGGGGCAAGACACACTGCTTTGCGCCACACATTATCTACCTCGCCAACTCTTCAGGACTTAAGGTCGGCATCACCAGAAAAACCAATATGCCCGGTCGCTGGATTGATCAAGGCGCAATCGGGGCAATACCCATACTTGAGGTGGCCACGCGACTGGAATCTGGCCAGGTGGAGGACGCACTAAAAGCGCACGTCAGCGATAAAACGAATTGGCGCAAAATGCTCAAGAATGAAACCGAGAATATCAATCTGGTCGAAGCCAAAAACACCTTGTTGGCCGAAATACCAGAATTGATAGACAGGCTTGGTGCCACTCGCCTCAATGACGACGTCGTTAATATTGACTACCCTGTGCTACAATACCCCAGCAAGATTAACTCCTTAAATTTTGAAAAGACGCCAGTGATATCGGGTGTTTTGAACGGCATAAAAGGGCAGTATTTATTGCTTGACAGTGGTGTGCTCAACATTAGAAAGTTCGGCTCATACCACGTAACACTTTCAACTTAGCAACCCGCATTAACCAGACAAGATTGTATGAACGAAGATTTCCCGCGAATTAAACGCCTACCCACTTATGTGTTCGCGATCACCAATGAGCTCAAAGCAAAGGCCAGAGCTAAAGGCGAAGACATTATTGATTTTGGCATGGGCAACCCAGACCAACCAACACCAAAACACATTATCGATAAATTGGTTGAGGTTGCCCAGCGGAGCGACACTCATCGCTATTCAATGTCTCGCGGCATCCCGCGTTTAAGGCGCGCAATTACCAACTGGTACAAAGAGCGCTATGATATCGACCTCGACCCTGAAACGGAAGCAATTGTCACTCTGGGCTCAAAAGAAGGGCTTGCCAACTTGGCTCAAGCGATGGTCGGCAAGGGTGACACGGTACTGGTGCCAAGTCCGGCCTATCCGATTCACCCGTACGGCTTTGTAATTGCTGGCGCGGATATCCGCCGTGTGCCCTGTGGGCCTGGCTACGACTTTTTCTCAGAGCTTGAAAAAGCGATTAAAGACACCTGGCCAAAACCTAAAGCCTTGGTTTTAAACTACCCCTCAAATCCAACATCCGAGTGTGTCGAGCTGGAGTTTTTTGAGCGTGTTATTAAAATCGCCAAAGAACATGAAATTTGGGTCATTCAAGATTTAGCTTATGCCGATATTGTCTATGACGACTACAAAGCGCCGAGTATTTTTGAAGTGCCGGGCGCAAAAGACATTGCGGTTGAGTTCTTCTCGCTATCAAAAAGTTACAATATGCCGGGTTGGCGTGTTGGCTTTATGGTCGGCAACGCAACACTGGTTGGCGCGCTTGCAAAGATAAAATCTTATTTAGACTACGGCATTTTCACCCCAATTCAGGTGGCTGCCATTGAGGCGCTTGAAGGTGACCAAACTTGTGTGGCCGAAATTCGAGATATGTACCAACATCGTCGTGATGTGCTCTGCGAAGGACTTAAAAATATCGGCTGGGATATTACACCACCCAAAGCAACCATGTTTATTTGGGCAAAAATTCCAGAATTTTATCGCCACATGGGCTCCCTAGAGTTTTGCAAAGAGCTGCTTAAACGAGCCAAAGTCGGCGTGTCACCAGGCATTGGTTTTGGTGATTATGGCGATGATTATGTGCGCATCTGTCTCATTGAAAACGAGCAAAGAACACGCCAAGCGATTCGCGGCATCCGCACCATGTTTAAAGAAGATGGTCTTTTATGAGGCTTAGCAAAGCCCAATTCAGGGCGCTAAAAAACAAGCGCATCACTCTTCTTGGAATGTCGGGTGTTGGCAAGACACACCTGGCCAAAGTGATTGGTCAAGTTGGCGATTGGTTTCATTTTTCCGGTGACTACCATATTGGCGCAACGCATCTAAAAGATGAGATCGTCGATAATATTGCACTCAAGATGAAAAAAGACCCTTGGCTGCAAAAACTCCTGAACAATCACTCGATTAGTGTTAATTCACAAGTCACTTTTGACAACCTCGAGCCAATCTCTGCCTTTCTTGGCAAAGTTGGCAACCCTGAGGAGGGCGGCCTACCCATTGATGAATTTATTCGCCGCCAAGTCAAATTTTGCGCGGCTGAAATTAAGGCAATGAACGACGTGCCAAAATTTATTGAAAGAGCGCTAAACCAGGGCCACGAACACTTTATTAATGATGCCGGCGGCAGTCTGTGCGAACTGGGCGATGAAAGCGTCTACCAAACGCTGGCCGAACATACGCTAATTCTTTATATCAAAACATCTAGCGCCAACGAAAAAATGCTTATTGAGCGCGCGCAACACCGCCCTAAGCCGCTGTATTATCAGACCGAATTTTTACAATCCGCGTTAAATGACTACCTTGATGAAAATAGGTTTAGCTACGTCGCACAAATAAGCCCCGATGCATTTGTCCGCTGGGTGTTTCCAAAACTGGTCGTCAACCGCTTGCCGAAATATCAGGCAATTGCCGACCAATACGGCTATACACTCAGTAGCGACGATCTCTACCAATGCAAAACAGCCGACGATGTATTTAACTTGATTGATAAGGCGCTAGACTGATATGCCACTAATTGCCCACTCTGACCTGCCGTCGTTTCAACGCCTAAAAGACCAAGGCGAAACCATTCTTTCTAAAGACAGGGCCCAGCATCAAGTTATTCGTGAATTGCACATTGGTCTATTAAATATGATGCCCGATGCGGCTCTTGAGGCTACCGAGCGCCAATTTTTTCGACTCATTGGTCACTCAAACGAAATTGCCCAATTCTACGTGCACCCTTTTTCCCTTTCAAGCGTCGAGCGCGGCGAGAAGGCTTCGGAACACCTAAGCAAACACTACAAAACGTTTGATGAAATCAAGACCATTGGGCTTGATGCGCTCATTATCACCGGCGCCAACGTGTCTCATCCAGACCTTCAACTTGCGCCATTTTACGAGCAACTCAAGGAAGTGGTTGAGTGGTCTTATGAAAACGTCACCTCAACCTTGTGCTCTTGCCTGGCAACGCACGCCGTACTGGAATTTCGCTACAACCAGACGCGCCAACCAATTGGCGACAAGTGCTGGGGGGTGTTTCCACACCACCTTGTCGACAGACAGCATCCGTTGGTTAGCGGCGTCAATACGCGTTTTGATATCCCCCACTCGCGCTTTAACGCGGTTACTGCGGTGCAGTTTGAAAAAGCCGGTGTGAAAATTTTAGCCAAAAGCGATGCGGGCGTACACTTGGCAGTCAGTCCAGACCTCTTTAGGCTGGTGTTCTTCCAAGGTCACCCTGAATACGATACCGTTAGCTTGCTGAAAGAATACAAGCGCGAAGTGATGTTGTATTTGGATGGCGAGCGAGACGAGTACCCGCCAATGCCGGACAACTATTTGAGTGCGCAAAACCAATCCATTTTGAATGAGTACCAAACCAAGCTGGTCTCGGGCGAAATGACTATTAAAGACTTTCCTGAATCTCTCATTGCCGAAACCCTAGACAACACTTGGCATGACAGCACAACAGCTATCATCAACAACTGGATTGGCTGTGTTTATCAGGTCACCCATGAAGATATTGACAAGCCATTTATGGACGGTATTAATCCACAAGACCCCCTCAACCTAAAGGGGTGAACGCACTCGCCAAAGACTTGCTCGCCTGGTTCGAGGTCAGTGGAAGAAAAAACCTCCCTTGGCAATCAAACCCACACAATATTTATCACGTTTGGGTGTCGGAGGTAATGCTACAACAAACCCAGGTGGCGACTGTCATTAGCTACTTTAACGCATTTATTGCACGATTTCCAACACTAAGCGACTTAGCCGAAGCCGATATTGACGAGGTATTGGCGCTGTGGGCGGGGCTGGGTTATTACTCTCGAGCGAGAAACCTGCACAAAAGCGCTCACATTATCTCGACAAAGTTTAACGGCGATTTCCCGTTGGCGTTCACAGACGTATTAGATCTGCCCGGCATTGGCAAGTCCACTGCTGGCGCCATTCTTTCTCTTGGAGCAAAGCAACGCCACCCCATTCTCGATGGCAATGTTAAACGCGTACTGAGTCGATATCGACAAATAGAGGGTCATTACAGCAGCGCATCAGTGCTCAAAATACTATGGCATGAGGCGAATTTTCACACCCCCAATAAGGCCTGTGCAGAGTACACTCAGGCCATTATGGATTTAGGCGCAACCGTTTGCACTCGGAGCAAGCCAAAATGTAACGCCTGCCCTATTAGCGAACACTGCCAAGCCAACTTGTGTCAAACCCAAGACCAGTACCCACACACAAAACAAAGAAAATTAAAGCCCACCAAGGCCACAGCGATGCTGGTTTTTCTAAATGAAAAAGGCGAGGTTTATCTAGACAAAAGACCCAACAAAGGCGTTTGGGGCGGGCTCTGGAGCTTGATCGAGTGTGAAGACTGCGACTCCGTCATCAAAAAGACAGTAAAGTCGCATAATACAATGGCAAGGGTTGAGAAAATACTTCCTCAATTGAAACATAGCTTTAGTCACTACCACCTGCTCATCAGGCCTGTTTTGGTTTCATCGCCAAGCCTTAAGCGCGGCTATGAAGATCTAGGCAAGCTGAGCAAGGGTGTGCCCGCGCCCGTCAAAAAAATACTTTCACAGCTTTAATCGTTTAATTGGCTCGATTTCCTATGCGTAAAATAAACCCATGCATTTAATTCGCGGCCTTCACAACCTGAAAAAGCTTAATGGCTGTGTGCTCACTATTGGCAACTTTGACGGCGTCCATTCTGGCCACCAGGAAATAATTCGTCGCCTTACAGTTAAAGCCAAAGAGCTAGGGGTGCCTTCAGTTGTTATTTCTTTTTCCGTCACGCCACAGACTTTTTTTGGCCACCCAAAAGCACGCCTTAGTAACTTTAGAGACAAGCATATTTTGCTAGAGTCTTTAGGTGTCGACAAGCACTTGTTAATCCGCTTTAATAAGGCGTTCTCTGAAACCAGTGCGAACTCTTTCATCAAGGACGTAGTAATGGGGCGATTAAACGCCCGATACTGTTTAATTGGTGACGATTTTCGTTTTGGCAAAGGCCGCCTTGGCGACTTTAGCCTGCTGGAGAAATACGCAAAATTAGGTGGCTTTTCAGCCGACAAGCTTGGGGACATTCAAATAAAAGGTCAGCGAGTAAGCAGTTCCGCCATACGAAGCTGTCTTGCGCTTGGGGAATTCGACAAGGCCGAACAGCTTCTTGGGAGGCCGTATTCAATTAGTGGCCTTATTGCCCATGGCGCCAAACAAGGTCGCACCATCGGCTTTCCAACAATTAATATTGGTATTCGCAGAAACTTAAGCCCGGTACTGGGTGTTTTTGCCGTGCTGGTTGATATAAACAGGGTCACTTATTATGGTGTTTGCAACGTTGGTAAGCGGCCAACCGTTGGGGGTGAAAAAACCTTGTTAGAGGTTTTTCTTTTCGATTTTAACCAAGAGGTTTATGGCGAGCATGCCACAGTAATGTTCAAATACCGAGTGCGTGAAGAAAAGAAGTTTGCCTCTTTTGACGAGTTAAAAACACAAATCGCTGAAGACGTCAAAAGCGCTAAACGCTTTTTTAAAATCTAGCCAATCCTAAGGCTGTATTCGCCAAGTAATTTCGTCACCCGAAAGAAAGGGCTGCACCTCTGAACCAGCAAAATCATAGCTTTCTGGCACTATCCAAGACTGTTTTTCAAGTGTTATTGTTTCTGCGTTGCGCGGCAAACCGTAAAAATCAGGGCCAAATTTTGAAGCAAAACCCTCAAGCCTTTCTATCGCGCCAACGCTGTCGAAAGCCATTGCATAAAGCTCTATTGCGGCGTGTGCACTAAAAATGCCCGCACAACCACAAGCCGACTCCTTGGCGTGCTTGTCGTGTGGCGCCGAATCTGTGCCTAAGAAAAATTTTGGATTTTCCGAGGTCGCCGCCTTAAGTAGGGCGTTTTGATGGGGCTGTTTGCGCTTAAGAATTGGCAAACAATAATAATGAGGCTTGATGCCGCCCACCAACATGTGGTTTCTGTTTGCAAGCAAATGATGCGGTGTAATTGTCGCCCCAACATTCCCTGGTGCGCTTAATACATAGTCAACCGCGTCTTTTGTAGTGATGTGCTCAAGCACAATTTTAAGCTCGGGAAAATCTTTGACAATTTGCGCCAAGACTGTTTCAATAAATACCGCTTCTCGGTCAAACACATCAATCTCTGGATCCGTCACTTCACCATGCAACAACAAAGGCATGTCAGCCTTTTGCATAGCCTCAAGTGCTGGGTAAATGTGCGTCACGTCGGTAA